>Ga0315282_10001015_pt1 | contig 54214 bp, 49 predicted proteins | sample YL17G07_20_MG_FD_203693 | JGI IMG/M metagenome (GOLD analysis project Ga0315282, IMG submission 203693) | Sediment microbial communities from Yellowstone Lake, YNP, Wyoming, USA - YL17G07_20 | ecosystem: Environmental > Aquatic > Freshwater > Lake > Sediment | place: USA: Wyoming | collected...
AGCACCCCCTCCCAGCGCGCGACGACGGCGGTCACAATAAAGTGCCCTGGCTGCGCACGCACGGATCTGTGCGGGGGCGGCGGGCAACCGCCAGCCCTGCCACGACCCGTTTCTATGGGCAGTCTAGCGGAACGGGCGCGGCACTGTCACGGATGATGAAGCGATCACCTTCCAACTCAACCACCACGGCCGGATGGACATACTTTGATGGCAAACCGCGCCGCTTGCGCTGGCGGTCAAATCTTTCAGGACTGGCGTCTTTAGAGACAGCCAGCATTGCTTCCGTCCATTGCGTGGACGCGCGTCGCAGCGCTTACTCATTGCGCAGTGCCTGCGTAGGATCCACCTTGGCCGCACGGCGCGCTGGAATGTAGCAGGCCGTGAGCGTCGCCGCGGTGAGCACGGGCGAGATGGCCGCAAATGTCCAGGGATCTGTGGGACTGACTCCGTACAGCAGGCTCGCGATGAAGCGCGTCATCGCGCCGGCCGCAGCCAGCCCGACGGCCAGCCCTGTCAGCGTCAGCGCCAATCCCAGCACGAGCACCATCCGCAACACCGCGCTGGTGCGCGCCCCGAGAGCGATTCGTATCCCGACCTCGCGTGACCGCTGTGCCACTGAAAACGACATCACCCCGTAAATCCCTATCGCTGCCAGCGCCAGCGCGAGTGCGCCCAGCCCGCTCAGCAGTCTCGCAGCCACCCGCTCCTGCCCGAGCGCGGCTTCGCGGTACGACTTCAGCGTCAGGATCTGCGAGACTGGAAAATCCCGGTCCAGCGCCTGCACTTCACGGCGTACGGCGGTCGCAAGCTCCAGCGGATTGCCCACCGTACGTACCTCCAGGTTCATGTTGCCTGAATACTTCTGCGCCAGCGGCAGGTAGAAACAGGGATCGATTGACGCCCGGTAGCTGCGGAACTTTCCGTCCCTCACCACCCCAACTACCTCGACGGTTCGACGCTGTTTCGCCATCTCAAAGCGCTTGCCAAGCGGATCTTCCCCGGGCCAGAAACTCCGGGCCCACTGCTCGTTGACGATGGCTACTGCCGGCGCTTCCTCGCGGTCGCGGTCTGTAAATGCACGCCCACGCACCACTGGAATCCCCACTGTTTCGAAGTAGGCGGGCGAGACCACGTTGTAATCCACCTGCAAGGTTCGAATCCCCGACGGATTCTCAGGCGCGCTGATAGACACATCCGTGCCGCCGCGCCGCATGACATTTCACATCTTCCGCTTTACTGGCGCCTCTCAAACACCAACAGATCTGCGAGAGGTTTTTCCGCAGGCGGCTGGGGCCATTCTTCTGGTTGCCAGCAGAACCGTACTAGGCGGGCGGGGCGGAGCTCTTGCCGTCCAGTCTGGAGATAGGAAAGAGAAAGAATCCACCCAAGAGGACTCTCACGATGTTTCCGATGGTTCCTTCTCCATTGATGATCCAAAGATTGCCCTTGAAAAGTCCTGGTGCCCCGTCGGAGAGCCGTCCTGTCAGGATTCCACGAAAGAGATTCCAGGAAAGATGCATGATTGTCGGAGCCCAAATGGATCCGCTCCGAACATAAATCCAGGAATAGATGCTCGATGTGCCGAGGAGGGCCAGCAAGGATAAGGCGACAGTCAACCACACCTGCCCCGGACGCAGTTGGGCGACGACCGGGCTCATCCAGAACATCGGAACATGCCAGGCCCACCAGCAGAATCCTGAGATGAAAACCGCTTTAAGGCAACTGTGCTGACTTCGAAGGATTTTGCGAAACAGGTACCCTCGCCAAGCGAATTCTTCGCCCAGGTGATTTATCCAACCGACGATCAAGTTGAACGGAGAAAGGAGGATAAATGGGATGAACATGCCAGGAAGACAGAGGACTAGATTCAGCCAGACATTCGATGTGGGTTTGTGTGCCAGAAGATGCTCTCTGTTATAGGAAATAAGACCCATTGCAGCAGCAATGGCGAGAACCAGGCCGACCTGGACGAGAGGAAGGAAGACGCTGATTGACATGTACTTCCATCCGGGACCTTTCCAGCCGATGTCCGAAAGTCTGTCTTCTCCGGAACGAAGGATAAACAGCAGCGCCAGCAGCATTGGAAGCGCCATGGCGGTGGTCATCGGCGCCGGCCCGAGCTCGAAGGCCCTGATGCAAACAACCAGAGCCCAGCTCAGGAGAAGCACAAGACCGATGAACCAGAAGACATTTCTATGCATCTGTGACGAAGCCTGATTTCAGACTCAGGTTGTTAATCCCACTCAGGGCTTTATTCGGCTCGCAGGGTCTTTATCGGATCTACCCTGGTTGCTTTGAGCGCCGGGAGATAGCTGGCCACCAAGCCGGTCACGGCTAACACAGCAATTGCGCCGGTATGAGAAACGGGATCGGTTGCGCTCACACCGTAAAGCAGACCGGACATGGCTGGCGTCAGCAGCAGTCCGGCAGCCGTGCCGATCGCCAGACCCATCATGCTTAACAGCATCCCGCGGCCGACCACCAGCTTGAGCACATCCTGCCGCGTGGCCCCAAGCGCGATGCGGATGCCGATTTCACGAACCCGCTGGTTGACCGAATAAGCCATGACACCGTAAAGGCCCACTGCAGCCAGCAACAGGGCCAGAAAGGCGAACGCAGAAACCGTTCCTGCCACCAACCGTGCAGGAAGCAGCGCAAAATCAAGGTGGTCGCTCATCGTCTTCAGATTGAACACGGGAAGCGTCGGATCCAGCGCCGCCACTTGCCTCCGGATGGGCTCGAGCACTGCGGCGGGATCGGCGGACGTGCGCACGTGAACGTTTAGCTCGCCCGTATGGATTTGATAGAGAGGGAGGTAGATGCAAGGCTTGGGCGCCTCGCCCAACGTCAGGTACTTGCCGTCGGGGACAACACCAACGACCTCAAAGTCTGATCCCCCGATCCCTACCCAGGCGCGCTTGCCGATTGGATTCCGACCCAGCCAGAAGCGCCGAGCCGCTGTTTCATTCACGATGACGACATGGGGCGCCCGCCTGTCATCACGATCTGAAAAAGCTCTACCCCGCAAGATCCTGATGCCCATTGCCGGAAAGTAGCCCGGATCCACGATGTTGTATTCGGCACCCGGATTGGGCTGATCGGGCGGCTGAACGTAGCCTTCGGGCCTAAAGCCTGTCTGCTGAGCGCTGAGGGTAAGTGGAATGACCTGGCCGAATCCAACAGCCTGCACGCCGGGCAGAAGCCGGAGCCGACTCCGGAGTTCCTCCACAAACCTCATCACTGCCGCCCGGTCATATCCCTGGAGTTCCAGGTCCACGGACGCCACCGCCTGGTGCTCCGGATCAAAGCCCGGGTTGATTATATTAATGCTCTGCAGGCTCCGGACTGCCAGTCCGGCTGCCGCGAGCAGCATCATGGACAGTGCCAGCTGGCCTACAACCAGCACGTTCCGAAAACGCAGCGGCTTGACTCCTTCTGAAGATCCCGTCTCCTTCAGGACGGTGACCAGATCAGGCCGAGAAGCCTGAAGCGCCGGGGCAAAGCCGCAAAGAATCCCCGAAAGCATGGAAACCAGGAGCGTAAACCCGACAACGGAATGGTCCAGCTCAACGTGAAATCGCAATGGCATATCCATGGCGGGCTGGAACCACTGAATGGATCTCGTGAGGAAGATGCTGAAACACAGTCCGATTCCGCCCGCGAGGAAAGCCAGCAGAATGCTTTCAGTAGGCAACTGCCGCACCAACTGCCCATGAGAAGCGCCCAGCGCCAGGCGAATGCCGATTTCCTTGCGGCGCGCCGCAGAACGGGCAAGCACCAGGCCGGCTACATTCGCACAGGCCAGCAGCAACAGGATCGCAACCACACGAACATCACACCCATGCCGGCCATCAGGGGTCCGCGGACCATAGGATGAAGCGTTGCGGACGACTCCGGGTAGAGTTTGAGACTCTGGCCGATGTACAGCCCGGGATATTCTTTGGCAAGCTGCGCATAAATGGCGTTGCACTCCGCCTCTGCCTGGTGAAGCGTCACGTTTGGCTTCAGCCGTCCGATGGTGAAGAGCATCCAGTGATTGCCGCGCGCGTCCAAGTTCGGCGAGCCTGGCACCAGCTGCCGCCTCATCATCAACGGCGCCCACAGCTCCGGCTCCAATCCGATATTCACACCTCGGAAATTCTTGGGAGTCACCCCGATCACGGTGAACACATGGCCGTTCAAAGGACGGCTGAGGCGGTAAAGCCAGGGCTCTTTCGAAGCTGGCGAACAGCAAACCGCAGATCGTGATATAGACCGCGCATCATAAAGTCCTCCTCCGGCAGCTCCGAGGATTCTGCGTTCCATTCTTAGCGGAAGTTTGCCGGCTTAATCCATAAGCCCTCGCTAGATCCGTAGATAGCGACCTTTGGCTTCGCCATGCCAGATCCAACCCATCAGAGCGCCGAACAGAAAGTTCGAGAGCCCAACCTCAACAAAGTGTACCCATCGCACCGAGTCGGGCAAGTAAGGATTGGGCATCAAGAGTGGCGCTATGCCGCTCAGGATCGTGAATGATGTGCCGAGCGCGATGGCGCCCAGTCTCCGTTCCATGTTCCGCAGCGACATCAAGAGCAGGCAGACACCCGTGAAGATCGGGCCTCGCAGCAACAGCTGGAGCATGACCATCTGGGCTGGAGAAGGGAGGGCTTGGCTCGCATAGAAGTCCCGAAAGAGCGGAAATGCCATGACGCCCGCAAGGAAATAAAGAAACAAATAGCCAAAGTCGGATAGGCCGAACCTCCACACCCGGCCCCAAAGCGAGAGGTGCGCGAACAAACAGGCTCTTCCATCGTGGGTGGGAGCGTAGCTGCGCGCAATCGCCAGGATGCGATGCTGGTTCGCAGCCACGACATCTTCGAACCGGCGCTCTTTGGCATCATTTGCGGCCACGTTGGTCTCCTCCCACTCTTATTAGTCGCCGGCGAGAGCCCAAAGTTACAACATTAGCGAGCAATCACCGAAAAGGGGATTTTGCCGACAGTCACCGAAATTGGCGGGTCATCTCAGGGATCGGGACAGGCAGCGAACTGCCTCGTTCTGCCTCACCCGGAACATCTCTCTTCCTGGGCAATCCCCTGACCGTCTCGATTCCTCTACTCAATATCCTGAATTGCTAGCCTCCCCAGCTGACTTTCCCCTTGTGCTCCCATGATAAGAAGTCCTACGCATTCATTGTAACCTGATACGTTACATGCTACAATGCACGCGTGGCCATACTCCGCTTCCGACATAAGGGGCTGGAGCGCTTCTTCCTGCGTGGAATCACGGTCGGGATCCAGGCGAAGCACGCCAGTAAGCTGCGACTGATCTTGGGCCGACTCAATGCGGCAGTCGAACCACGCGACATGGCCCTGCCTGGTCTCCGCTTGCACCCTCTGAAAGGTAGCCGGAAGGGTACTTGGGCCGTGAGCGTGAGCGGCAACTGGCGCGTTAGTTTCAGGTTTTCGGGCCCCGACGCTGAGGATGTTGACTATGAGGATTACCACTGAAACTACCATGAAAATGCGCAATCCGCCCCACCCCGGAGAAGTCTTGCGGGAACTCTGCCTGGAGCCCCTCGGCCTGAGCGTGACTGGGGCAGCCCAAGCGCTTGGTGTCAGCCGCAAGACGCTTTCGAGCATCCTGAATGGGCGTGCTGGGATCAGCGCCGAAATGGCGATACGGCTCTCGATTGCTTTCAACACGACTGCCGAGAGCTGGCTACGGCAGCAGCTGCAGTATGATCTGGCCCAAGCTGAGGCAAAACGCCGATCGCTCCGGGTCAAGAGACTGGCAGCCGCCTGATTCGCTTCCGGCTGGCGTTGAGACCTGGGAAATAAAGAAAATGGTGCCGGCTACGTCGCCCTCCGGAAAGTGGCGGCCACGCAAGAATCGGCTTCTGACTTCGGATTAGCGCAACAAGAAAGACCGGGCCACACAACCCACTGAACCTTTGCGATCTTGAGGGCCTCAGCGGCCGGGGTTTTGGCTGGCGGCTGCGGAACTCATCGCTGCCGCGCGGCCGCCTTCGAAGGCCATCATCTTCTCGTCGTCGAGCACCCCCTCCCACCGTGCAACGACAGCCGTCGCGACGCAGTTTCCGGTCACATTCGTGGCAGTGCGGCCCATGTCGAGGATCTGGTCGATGCCGAGCAGGAGAGCGATGCCGTCCATCGGCAAATTAAAACTGGAAACAGTGCCGGCAAGGATCACCAACGATGCGCGCGGCACGCCGGCAACGCCTTTTGACGTAAGCATGAGCGTAAGCATCATGGCAACCTGAGTCTTGACGTCAAGAGGGACGCCAAAGACCTGCGCGATGAAAATCGATGCCAGCGAGAGGTAGAGAGTGGCGCCGTCGAGGTTGAAGCTGTAACCCGTGGGCAGGACAAAGCCGACGATGTCACGCGGGCAGCCGAAACGCTCCATCGATTCCATGGCCGTGGGAAGGGCGGCCTCACTCGAGGCGGTAGTGAAAGCAATCGTAAAGGGCTCCCGAATGACCTTGAAGAGGCGCAAAAAGGGGACGCGGATGATGGCGCAGACCAAGAACAGCACGACAAAGATAAAAAAGACCAGGGCTCCGTAAAAACAGAGGACCAGGCTCGCGTAGCCTTTCAGCACACCCAGCCCTTTATCCCCGATGGTTGCCGCGATGGCCGCCAACACTCCCAACGGCGCAAACTTCATTACCAGATTGGTAAAGCGGAACATCGTCTCGGCCACCGCATTTAAAAAGGAGATGAGCGGCCGCCCTTTTTCACCGATGGCAGCCAGGGCAAGGCCGAAAAAGAGCGAGAAGATGACCACCTGCAGAATGTCGCCGCGCGCCATGGCGTCCACCACGCTGGTCGGGAAGACATGGACGAGGAAGTCGCTGCCTGACTGATGAGCCTGTACCAGCGAACTGGCTGACTGCGCAGGAGCCGCGCCTGGCGCGACGATCTGCGGAACGTATTGTCCGGGCTTGAACACGTTCACCGTCACGAGTCCGATCAAAAGGGCGATGGTCGTGGCGACTTCAAAATAGATGATCGCCTTCAGCCCGATGCGCCCCACTTTCTTGAAATCCCCGGTGCCGGCGATGCCGATGACCAGAGTCGAAAAGATCAAGGGCGCGATGATCATCCTGACCATGCGCAGGAAGATGTCGGCCATGGGCCTGATCGCCTTGCCCCAGCCGGGCTCAAGCCAGCCGATGAGAATGCCGACTATGAGACCGATCATGATTTGCGTCGTCAAGGAAGGAAAACGCGGCCTTTTCATGCCTGATTCCCAACGAGTAAACTTAGAGCCTCGCGCGACAATACCGCAGCTCACCTGTATTGAGCGCTCTAAGTTAGTCATTTTCCCGCGCAGATTCAAATGAATTTGCCTGAGAATGGGTCCCGGCCCCCAAGTGGGCGCCGGCTCGACCTGAACCTTATGCGGATTTCAACGATCGGATGTCAACCTCAGATCCAATTCGCGCCGGAAGCGCGACCACGCTGGATCTGGCATAGGATTTAGTGGCATTCCGGCCATGACTGTCGTAAAAGATAGGTGACAAAAACGGCATTGTTGGTTTTTTGGAGGCATGTTATCTGTAAATCGACCCGGTCGGCCTGCTTCACCGTTGCGACCGGGTCATGCGTTGTTAGCGTACCTATGAGGCCGCCGAACTGGCGAGTATGGTTATGAACGACGATTCAAGGGCAACAATCAAGAACATCTGCCGGGAGTACGGTAACGACCGCCGGCGCATGATGGATGTGGTCCTGGCAGTGCAAAGGCATTATGGCAGCATTTGCGATGACGCCATGGATGTCATTGCCGAAGCTCTGGAGACTCATCGCGTCGAGGTTGCGAGCCTCGTCACCTTCTACTCTTTTCTGAAAGAGAGACCGAACGGGAAGGTCGTCATTCGATTGTCCAACTCCATCATCGATCGGATGCATGGGGTAGAGCGAGTGGCCGAAGTCTTCGAGCAGGAACTGCGCGTCAAGATGGGCGGCGCGACCCCGGACGGGAAAATCGGTCTGGAATGGACCTCCTGCATCGGCATGTCGGACCAGGCGCCCGCCGCTCTGGTCGACGATGTCGTGGTCACCCATCTGTCAACCGACAAGGCCCGCCAAATAGTGGCGGATCTCAGGCAGCATATGGAACCTAAGCGGCTGGTCAAGAAACTGGGGGACGGAAATAATGCCCATGACTTGGTCCAGGCCATGGTGGAAAACAACATCCGAACCAGAGGCCCCGTGGTTTTGGCGCCGATGAAGCCCGGCGAGGCGCTCACCAATGCTTTGGGTATGAGCCCCGTGGAGGTCATTCGCAACGTGAAGAACGCGCGACTTCGCGGGCGCGGCGGCGCCGGCTTCCCGACCGGTCTGAAGTGGGAATTCACACGCGCCACCGCGTCGGACAGGCGCTTCATTGTTTGCAACGCCGACGAGGGAGAGCCGGGGACTTTTAAGGACCGCGTGATCCTGACCGAGTACCCCGACACGGTGTTCGAAGGCATGACGATCGGAGGTTACGCTATCGGCGCCGCCGAAGGGATTCTGTACCTGCGCGCCGAATACGGCTACCTGCGCGCATTCCTGGAATCGATTCTCGCCAGGCGCAGGCGCCAGGGTTTGCTAGGCAAGAATGTCTGCGGCAAGGAGGGATTCGATTTCGACATCCGCATTCAGATGGGCGCGGGCGCTTACATCTGCGGCGAGGAAACGGCGCTGCTCAGTTCCTGCGAGGGATCGCGAGGAGACCCTAAGACCCGCCCCCCCTTTCCGGCACAAAAAGGTTATCTGGACCGCCCGACCGCCGTCAATAACGTCGAAACCTTCTGCTGCGCCGCCCGCATCCTCGAGCGCGGGGCTGCGTGGTTTTCCGGACTCGGTTCGGATCACAGCGCCGGAACCAAGCTCTTGAGCATTTCCGGGGATTGCAGGGGTCCCGGCATCTACGAAGTGCCGCTGGGAATCAAACTGCAGGAGGTCCTCAAGCTGGCCGGAGCGGAGGATGCCATCGCCGTTCAGGTCGGGGGCGCGGCCGGCCAACTGGTCGGTCCCGAAGAATACAACCGGCTGGTCTGCTTCGACGACCTTGCCACCGGCGGTTCGATCATGGTTTTTGGGCCGGAGCGCGACCTGCTCCAGGCGGTCGACGTCTTCATGGAGTTCTTCATCCACGAAAGCTGCGGTTACTGCACCCCATGCCGGGTAGGGAACCTGCTTCTGAGGCAGGGATTGCAGAAGATCCGGAGCGGCAGGGGCGAACCTTCCGACCTCCCGTATCTGAAGGAGCTGGGCGAGACCATCAAGGCAACGAGCCGCTGCGGCTTCGGGCAGACCTCGGCGAATCCGGTCCTGACTTCGCTGGCGAAATTCCGGCCCCTCTACGAGGCGCTGGTCAAACCTGTGTCCGACGGACGGCAGCCGCAGTTCGACTTGGCCTTCGCGGTGAGCGAAGCCTCGAGGATCGCAGGCCGAAAATCGGTTCATTTGACAGTTTGAAGGAGAAGGCATCGTGAGCGAAAAAGTAACCTTCACATTAGACGGAGAGACTGTTCAGGGAGAGCCTGGACAGACCATCTTGCAGGCTGCCGATGCCGCGGGCCGCTATATCCCCCGGCTTTGCGCCCACAAAGACCTTGCGCCGCACGGGAGCTGCCGGGTCTGTACCGTCCTTGTGAACGGCAGGCCCCAGTCAGCATGCACGCAGCCCGTAGCAAACGGCATCGTGGTCGAAAGCAATGTGGCGGAAGTGCAAAAATTGAGGACAAGCCTCATCGAGATGCTGTTCGTGGAAGGGAATCACTTCTGCATGTTCTGCGAGAAAAGCGGGAACTGCGAGTTGCAAGCCCTCGCGTACCGCTTCGGCATCACGGCGCCAAAGTACCCGTACCAATTTCCCCGCCGTGATGTGGATGCGTCGCATCCGGACATCTTTTTGGACCGAAACCGCTGCATTCTTTGCGGCCGTTGCGTAACCGCGTCCCAGGATGTCGACGGCAAGAACGTGTTTCAGTTCGTCGGGCGGAGCACGAACAAACGCATCGCAGTCGATGCCAGCGCCGGCTTGGGCAAAACCAACGCAGCCGTCACCGACAAAGCGATTGCGGTGTGCCCCGTGGGCGCGATCCTGCGCAAGCGCGTCGGCTTTGCCGTGCCGGTCGGCAAGCGGCTGTACGACCATGAGCCGATCGGAACCGATATCGAGAAAGCGGCCGCGGCCGAGTGAGGGGAGAGGAGATCATCATGGGAAAACCTAAGGTTGCCACAGCGTCGCTGGCCGGCTGCTTCGGTTGCCACATGTCGCTGCTGGATATCGACGAACGCATTCTCGACCTGGCCGAGCTGGTGGAGTTCCACAAGTCGCCGATCAACGACATCAAGGAGTTCCAGGACCGCTGCCTTGTCGGCTTGATCGAGGGCGGATGCTGCAATGAGGAAAACGTGGAAGTCCTGCGAGAGTTCCGCAAGTGGTGCGACATCCTGATCTCGGTGGGAGACTGCGCCACCATGGGCGGCATCCCGGCTATGCGGAACACCCTCTCATTGGAGGAATGCTTAAAGGAGGCCTACGTTGACGGCCCGACCGTGTACAATCCTCAGAAGCAGATTCCAAACGATCCGGAGATTCCGCTGTTGCTCAACAAGGTCTATCCGGCCCACGAAGTGGTGAAGATCGACTACTATCTTCCCGGTTGCCCTCCCCCGGCCGACACGCTCTGGGAGGCTCTGGTGGCGCTGCTTAGCAACAAGCCGATCGAGCTGCCTTACGAGCTGATCAAGTACGATTGATTCGAGGAGAAGCGAGCTGTGATTACGACAACCGACACAAAACGCATCGTCATCGATCCCCTCACCCGGGTCGAAGGGCATGGCAAGGTCACGATCTTGTTAGACGAGAAGGCCAAGGTCAAGCAGGCGCGTCTTCACATCGTCGAGTTCCGGGGTTTCGAGCGCTTCATTCAGGGGCGGCCCTTCTGGGAGGCGCCGGTCATGGTTCAGAGACTTTGCGGCATCTGCCCCGTCAGCCATCATCTGGCGTCTGCAAAGGCGATCGACCGAATTGTGGGCGGCGAGAAGCTGACTCCGACCGCGGAAAAAATCCGGCGCCTGATGCACCACGCCCAGTTCCTGCAGTCGCATGCCCTGCATTTCTTCCATCTCTGTTCGCCCGATCTCCTCTTCGGCTTCGACGCCGAGGTTTCGGTGCGCAATGTTATCGGCGTGGCAGCGAAGTATCCCGAGCTGGCCAAACAGGGCATTCTGCTGCGCAAGTACGGGCAGGAGATCATCAAGGCTACCGCGGGCAAGAAGATTCACGGGACCGGGGCGATACCGGGCGGCGTGAACAAGAATCTCACGATTGAGGAGCGGGATGCATTCCTCAAGGACATCGGCCAGATTCTGGATTGGTCGGCCGGCGCCTTGAAGATCGCCAAGGACTATACCCTGCAGCACTTCGATGAGGTCTCATCCTTTGCTTCCTTCGCTTCGAACCACCTCTCGATCGTGCGCCCCGACGGCGCCCACGACATCTACGAGGGCGGCCTTCGAGCGACGAATGCGCAAGGCGACAAGATCTTCGATCATGTAGACAACCAGCGGTACGCAGACTACATCGCCGAAGAAGTGAAGCCGTGGTCCTACATGAAGTTCCCCTTCATCAGATCGGTCGGGCCGGAAAACGGCTGGTACCGGGTGGGCCCGCTGGCGCGGGTCAACAACTGCGATTTCTTCGACACGCCGCGGGCCGAAAAGGCGCGCAAGGAGTTTAAAGCGCTGACGAACGGCAAACCGAACAACCTCACGATGGCCTATCACTGGTCCCGCATGATCGAGGTGCTCCATTCGGCAGAAACGATCGAGCGGCTGCTGCATGATCCCGACTTGCAGGGGAAAGATCTGGTAGTGAAAGGCGCGCGGCGTGACGAGGGGGTGGGCATCATCGAAGCGCCGCGCGGCACACTGTTCCATCATTACAAGGTGAACCGCGACGATCAGATCACCATGGCGAATCTGATCGTCTCAACCACCAACAACAACGAACCCATGAATCGCGCGGTCCAGCGGGTGGCCGAAAAGTATCTCTCCGGAACTCCCACGATTACGGAGGGATTGCTCAATCACATCGAGGTGGCCATCCGCGCCTACGATCCGTGCCTGTCCTGCGCAACTCACGCGATGGGACAGATGCCTCTCGAGGTGGCGATCCTGGACCATCAGGGGCAACTGATCGACAGGAAAGTTCGATGAACTACGATCCCGAAGGCGGAATCCTGCTCCTGTGCTATGGAAATCCCGCTCGGCTCGATGACGGGCTGGGACCGGCGTTCGGCGAGGCGATCGAAAAAATCGCACCGCCGGGCGTCGATGTGGAAACGGATTACCAACTGACGCTCGAGGACGTCAAGACCGCGGCCGATCATAGAATCGTCATTTTTGTTGATGCCTCGGTGAGCGGGGATTCCCCGTTCTTTCTTAGCCCCGTCCACCCCCAGGCTGCCCTGTCTTTTTCGAGCCACAGCCTCGAACCGGAACACGTGCTGGCTTTGGCAGAGCAGCTCTTCGGCAGGAGGCCGGAAGGCTATGTGTTTGGGATCCGAGGCTACGAATTCGACGACTTTGGAGAGCAACTTTCGCCCGACGCTCAGGCCAATCTCGAGTCGGCCCTGCGATTCATGCTGGCGATGCTCGAGCGCGGCGACGTCGCCCAAGCCTCCGCGGCGCTAGCCTGCAATGTTGGGGGCCGGACCGCAGGAAACGGAGATTGAAATGCAAAACGGAAAGCATGTAATTCTGGTGCTCGACGACGATGCGGATATCCTGGAGTCACTGCGAGTTGTCCTGGAGGCGAACAACTACATCGTCGTCACCGCGCGGAGTGCCGAAGAGGGACTTCGCGCATACAAATCGGCAGAGCCGGACCTGCTCATCGTGGATCTGATGATGGAGGAGATCGACGCGGGGACGAGCTTTGTCACGAAAGTGCGCGCGCTGGGCAACACCGCTCCTATTTATGTTCTCAGCTCGGTCGGCGACGAACTGAACATGGCGACGGACGCGAGCGCTCTCGGGCTCGATGGCGTGCTGCAGAAACCGGTCGACAACAACTTCTTGCTGTCGTTGCTGAAGACAAAGCTGGGATAGGCTGCCGCGAACGGGGGAAGCCGTCGCCGCCTGCAGAGGGAGGTGCGATTCCCGGCGCGTGTGGAAGAATGCACGGCAGAGGCGCTGAAACGGAACGATTGCAGAAAGACCTCTCGCATTTCTGTTCGCGCCCTCTGTGCTCATGCGGCGAATCTCTCCTGGCTTGTAACGGGTGAAAAGGGGCATGGTCCCGGCTTCAGACGGTCAAGTTCAAATCCCTATCGTGGGCGAGCTGCAAGAGCGGCTGGCCTGGTTCATCCGGCTGCGCTGGCTCGCGGCTGTTGGGATTTTTGCAGGTGCGTTCGCAGCCGGCCGCGTTGGCCACTTGGCAGTCAACCTCGTTCCCGTCTATCTCGCGGGCGCGGCCGTCATCGCCTATAACATCCTCTTTTACCGGTATTTTCTACGCGCTGAGCAAATGGGGAATCCTCTCGGCGGGAATTTCATTTACCTTCAGATCGGCCTTGACTGGCTGGCCCTCGTCTTCGTGGTTCACTTCACCGGCGGCATCCGGAGCCCGGTGACGCTGGCATTCGCCCTCCACGTCGTCATCGGCGCGATCCTGCTCTCCCAGCGCTCCTGTTACATCCTCGCCGCATTTGCCGCTTCGCTCACCGGAATCCTGGCAGCGATTGAAGGCCTGGACATTTGGCCGCTTTCCCGGAGCGGCCGCCTCCTGGCCGATCCGATCCACGGCATCGCTTCTCCTTTGAATCTCTGGATTGCCAATGCCGTCTTTTTCGCGATCATCGCCTATCTGGCGACCTCGATCACAAGGCGCCTGCGGGAAAAGGAAGAGGTCTTATTCAGCTCCGAGCGGGCGCTCGACCGCGCCTATCGGGAAATGGAGGCATTGTATCAGATCGGCCAGATTCTCAATTCCACTCTGGAGATGGGAGAGGTCCTCAGCTTGATCGCCCAGAACGCGGCCAGGCTGATGGGGATGAAAGCTTGCTTCATTCGGCTGTTGGACCCAAGCGGCGAGAGGCTGCAGGTCGGCGGGAGCTACGGTTTGAGCCAGGCTTACATCGACAAGGGACCGGTGGATCTCAACAAGAGCCCGATCGACCGTGAAACGCTGGCGCGCGGTATCGTGCAGGTCCTGGAAGTCGGCAGCGACACGCGCTTTCAGTATCGCGAGGAAGCAAGGCGCGAAGGTATCCGCTCGGCTCTGTGCGCTCCGGTGACAGCCAAGAACCGGGCGCTGGGAGTGATTCGCGTTTATTCCGCCGAGCCGCATCACTTTTCGGAACAGGAACAAGCTTTACTGAAGAACATCGCCAACCTCGGAGCACTGGCGATCGTCAATGCGCGCGCCTTCGCGGAGTTGAAGGCCTTGAGCGAACACAGAGTGTGGATCACGCGCGTGACGCATCACCAACTGCGGGCGCCTCTCGCGGCCATCCAAGGAGTGATGGACGCTCTTCCTTACGCAGGCGAGCTGACGCGGAAGCAGAAGGAACTCTTGGAACGCGGCAGCCGGCGGGTGAAGGACGCACTCGACATGATCCGCGACCTGCTTGATCTGGCGGCGGCACAGCGTCCTCTCGAGGAAGGGACTGTGGAAAACGTCCAGTTGAGCCAGGCGCTGCAGAAGGTCATCGAGACCGCGCGGGAGCGCGCGCGGGGCAAAGGAGTGGAGTTCAGCACGATCATAGCCCCGGCAGACATTGTCGTGCAGGCGCGGCCTGCGGATCTGGAGAGAATCTTCTCCAACCTCTTGGACAACGCAGTCAAGTACACGCCCAGCGGCGGCCGGGTGTGCCTCGAGATCCTCAGCGAGGATGGTTGCGTCCGCGCCGAGGTCTCCGATACCGGAATTGGCATCGAAATCCTCGATCAGGAGCGCGTCTTCGACGGCTTCTATCGCACCCAGGCCGCCAAGCAGACCGGCGAGATGGGAACCGGGCTCGGGCTTTCCATCGTCAAGCGACTGGTGGACCGCTACGGCGGCAAAATGGAACTCGAGAGCGCCCCCGGAAAAGGCGCCCGCTTCATCGTGACGCTCCCCCGCCGCTTCGAGCCCACTCCCACGCTGCTGCACCAATAGCGCGGCGTGGTACCACATCTTCAATATTCAAGATGCGCCGACAGTTGAATAATGCGGACATGGCCCCGATTGACGTTATAATGCAGGTATGATTTCCGAGACGCTGCCCGGCGATGATTTGATTGAGGCCGGCATTCAGGACCTGAGACGGGGCGTCGAATCGGTTCCGGCGCTCCTGGTGTCGATTGGCGCGCCGCGCCTGCGCCGCCTGGGGCTTCCGATCCCGCCCGAAACGATCTCTTCGCCTGAACTTCGGCTTTACGAAAGGCTCCAGCTCCGCGATTCCGACGGCGCGCACTCGCGCTACAATGCGCTTGTCCGCCGGCTAGTGAGTTACGAGCGCGCCGCAGAATGCGCAAGATAGCTGACTCAGAACGAATCCGAAGTTTCATGCGCGCCTTGGGAGCGGAGGCCAAGAAGCCGGCCCGCGTTTACTTCACCGGGGGCGCAACAGCGGTCCTTCTTGGCTGGAGATCCAGTACGATCGATGTTGACATCAGGATCTTTCCGGAGAGGGACGAGCTTCTCCGAGTCGTGCCTATTCTGAAAGAGCGTCTGGAAATCAATGTCGAGCTGGCTTGCCCTGCCGACTTTATTCCCGAACTTCCCGGGTGGGAGGCTCGGAGTCTATTTGTGAGTCAGGAGGGAAAGCTCCTCTTCTTCCATTACGACTTCTATGCGCAAGCTCTCGCTAAAATTGAACGGAGCCATGCCCAGGACACTGCGGACGTAGGAGAGATGTTGCGGACAGGCCGGATTGACCCTCAAGAGGTTCTACGGTTCTTCAACGAGATCGAACCAAGGCTCTACCGATATCCTGCGATCGATCCAGCTGCCTTCCGCCGTGCTGTAGAGCAGTTTCTCAAAGATGCCGGAATGATCGATAGTTGAGCGTGCATGGAACAGGGTGGGGGTCACATCCTAAATATTCAAAACAAGCCAAAAATTGACCAGGCAAGGGCTGCGCCCTTGCCAGGGAGCAGCGGGATAGGGAAGCAAGAGCTCAGGAGCCAGAATCGCCCGTGCACTGGCGTTCAGTGTGTGGCGCTTATGAAAACTGATGATCCATGCGGATCACGGCCGGTAAACAAAAACGTATTCCTGGATTCCGTGGCGGAGGAGGAAGGAACTGGACACCTCAAATGGCGCCACATATTTGGCGACATCTCGGGGATGATAGCGCGGGCACGGCTGCGTCTCGCGCGTGCGCGTTTCATAGACCATCCGCTCGCTGTCGAGAATCCGGAAGACCGTGGGTTCGGCCGGGATGAGCGGCAGTGACGAGATGAGCGCGAAGAGCAGGGTACCGGACCGGCACCACCGGCTCAACCGCAGGACGAGCATCCCGATCTCTTCTGGGTCGAGGTAATTCAAGAGATCCCAGGTCAGGATGATGTCGAAGCTCGTCTCTGCGCTGAACTGAAGCAGATCCGCGAAGATGGCCTCCTTGGAAACTTCGGATCCCGACGCTGCCTTCGCCCTGTAATCGCGATAGAAGTCCTCGATGTAGAGACGGCACTGGTACTGCGACCAGAATTCCACATTGCCGCCGAGAGGTTGCCCGAGGTCGAGGATGAAATACTTACGATCGTCCTGCATGGAGCGCAACAGGGTATTGAGCCCGAGGGATATGTGTACTGGAGGTTCCAGGCGGGAATTTCGTGGCGCAACCCCAATCATCTTGATGCCGAACCGGAGAAACTCGCCTTGTTGACGGCGGTTTGCAGCGGCCTTTCCGCCCGCGGGGAATATCAGTCGTCCGCGGACCGTTCCTGCCGTTGGATCTGCGGCGCTGTGGATTCCATTTCGTTTCCGGCAGCCCGAGCATCCGGCATCTGGACGTCAGCCGGGGAACTCATGTCGATGCTGCCTTTGAAATTAGCACCGTCTTCCAGAGTCACGCGCGGCGCCAAAAGGTTGCCGCGCACGGAGCTCGACTGGCGCAGGACGATCTGCTCCTCCCCGTAAAGGTTGCCGTCAACCTCACCGAGAACCACAATCGTGCGGCCGTAAATATCCGCCCTTATGCGCCCGCTCTTGCCGACGGTGATGCTGTGCTGCCGGAGCTCAATCCTTCCCTCGATGCGGCCTTCGACGAACAGGTCTTCGTCCCCAAGGAGGTCTCCCTTGATTTCGATCGAAGGCCCGATCAGGGCCAGTTCTTTCGTTGGTTGCCCCTGGTTTCGGGGAGAGGGCGCCAGGGAGGCTTGCGGTTGAGGCTGTGCCTGCGCAACCGTCTCGTCAGCTTCGGACTTTTTCCAGATCATCGAGTGCTCCTTGCATTTGTGACCGAGGGTGACTCCTTTTTAGGCCAAGGCTCGGCATAAGTCAAGCTATCGAAATCGGGCATGTGAATACGTCGATCTACAAAAACCACGAAATGCTGAAAGCGGTCGATGGTTTCAACCAGACACAAATCCGGGCACAGGGGCAAAACGTGAAGAGTGCCTTTCATGCATTCCGTGATTTAGGTCGTTTCTCTGGAGAGCCACTTCCGGATCTCGACCCAGAAAGTGCCGACAGCCGCGCAGACTGTCGCCAAGGCCCAGTCGCGGCCGGACAATGGGATTGTTTTGAAAGCCGCCTCCGCACCCGGCATCACGGTGCTGAACAGGCTGAATGCTACAGCAGCGACGGCCCAGAGCGTCATCAGGCGGTTCGAAAATGGCCCCAGGCGCGCCAGCGGTTCATGCTCCGAGCGCAGATTGAAGGCAAGGAAGACGTGGCCAAGCAGCCAGGTGACAAAAGCTACGCTTTGAGCGCCGGCCACGCCTCGGCCGGCGTACCAGCTAAACAGGTAGGCGAAGGCAACCGCGGCGAACAGCCCTGCGGCGGCGCTGGCAATGCCCACGATCATCTCCCTATTCATAAAGGGGGTTCCGGTGTCCCGCGGCGGCTGTCGCATCAGGTCCGATTCGGGCGGCTCGACCACGAACGCGGCGGCCGCTGCCAGATCCATGAACAGCTCCATCAGGATGATCTGGATCGGGGCAAACGGAACCGGCACGTGAAGCAGCACCGGGAGCAGAGTCGCTCCGATGAGAGCCATCTTGCAGGCGAGGTAATAGCGAACGCCTTTGCGCAAGTTTGCAAAGATCAGACGCCCCTGCTCCACGGCCGTGACAATAGTCGCAAAGTTGTCGTCCGCGAGGACGATGCCCGCGGCTTCGCGCGCCACGTCGGTGCCGGTTTCTCCCATGGCAACGCCGATGTCGGCAGCAGCCAGCGCAGGAGCGTCGTTCACCCCGTCTCCGGTGACCGCAACAACCTCTCCTTGCTTCTGAAGAACACGCACCAGGCGCATTTTATCTTCAGGATTGGTGCGAGCGAAAATGGAGACGCGGCTGACCTCATCCCCGAGCTCCGCCTCGGAGAGAGCGGCAAGATCCTGCCCGGCTAGCAGGCAGCCGTCGTCTCCCATCCCGATCTCCCTGGCCACGGCCAGCGCGGTGAGAGGGTGGTCGCCCGTCACCATCACGGGGCGAATCCCCCCGGCACGGCACGACTCGATCGCTTTCTTCGCCTCGGGCCGGGGCGGATCGGCCAGGCCAGCCAGGCCGACAAAGACAAGCTCAGACTCGACCCCTTCCTGCGTCAAACCGCCTCCGGCTACCATCTTCTCCGCGAAGGCCATCACGCGCAGCCCTTCCGCGGCCATTGCAGCGGCGCGCGCCAGGAGCTGCTGCCGCGCGGCCGGGTCCAACGGCTGCTCAATCCCTTTCGCCTGTCTGCGATCGCACAGCGGCAGTACCGCTTCCGGTGCGCCTTTGATGGCGCAGGCCAGCCTTCCGTCCCGCTCATAGATCACCGACATCCTTTTACGCCCGCTGTCCGCGGTGAACGCGTCGCGAAGCGGATGCTCGCGGCGCACTATGCCTACATCCAACCCCGCGCGCTTGGCGGCACGGAGCAGCGCGGTCTCGAGCGGGTCACCGATAAAATCCCCGTTGCTCTCAATGGCAGTGCTGCAGAGCACGCCAAGTTCAAGGATGCGCATGCGGGAAACCTCGGGGTCGACGACGCCTAGTGCCATGCGATTCTGCGTCAACGTGCCGGTCTTGTCCGTGACAATCACGGTGACGGCGCCCAGCGTCTCGGCGGCCCGCAGGCGCTTGACGATCGCGTGCCTCCGGGAGAGGCGATGGCTGCCCAGCGCCAGTACCATCGTTATGATGATGGGGAGCTCTTCGGGGATGGTAGCAAACGCCATGGACAGGCCGGTCAGGAGCATCAGATGCAGCGGCTCGCCTCCCCACAGCCAGCCGAGCAGCGGCACCAGGCCGCTGAAACCGAGCGCAAGCCAGACCATCCAGCGCGTCAGCTCGCGCATGGTTAGTTGCAATGGGGTGCGCGGCTCCCTGACTTCTGCCGTAAGGCGCGCAATGTGGCCGACCTCCGTCGTCATGCCGGTCGCGACGACCAGGGCCTCACCCCGGCCGCGCGCGATCGTAGTGCCGGCAAAGACGAGGTTGCACCGTTCCGCCAAGGGCGTAGACTCGGGGAGTATCACGGAGGCATCTTTTTCAACCGGCACTGACTCCCCGGTAAGCAGCGATTCGTCAGCCTCCAACCCGTAGGCTTCGAGCAGGCGGGCATCGGCTGGAACTTTGCGGCCCGTCTCCAGAATTATGAGATCCCCCAGCACGACCTCTTCTGCCGGGATCTCGCAGAATAGCCCGCCGCGCCGCACGATCGTGCTGGGAGCCGCCAGTTTGTGGAGTGCGGCGATGGCCTTCTTGGCGCGAAACTCGTTGTAGATTTCGACCCAGACCAGGACCAGGATGACGCCCAGGATCGTGAGCGCATCCTTGAGTACGCCCCACAGGGCATACAAAACGCCCGTAACAACAAGCAGAAGGATCATCGGCTCGCGGACCTCCTCGAAGAAGACCCGCCAGAGCTTGACTTCCTTCACCTTGCGGAACCGGTTCGGCCCAAAGCGAGCGAGCCGCCCGCCAGCCTCTGCAGCATCCAGGCCTGAGCCGGTGCAGGATCCCACGCGCGCGCACGCGTCTGCGGCACCCAGAGAATGCCAGGCGTGCACCGGCTGCTCGTGTTTGATTTTTGTTTTGTCGGACATCAGAAGGACATTCCCTCTTGCCCGCGTCACGCTGACTGAAAATTCGGTGACAGGCGCCTGATTGCCTGAAGAAGGTGGCATCCCGGCAAAACCAATAGGGCAATTAGGTGCCTGTCACCGAATTCACGGCCGTTTGTAGATGACCCCGCCCTTCATGACGAAGCGCACGTCACGCGCGGCCTTGATGTCTTGCGTGGGATCTCCAGGGACCGCGACAAGGTCGGCAAACAGGTTGGGCCGGATGCGGCCGAGCTGGTCCTGCATGCGGATGATCTTGGCGTTTACGGCGGTGGCCGCCAGGAGAGCCTGCTGCGGGGTCATGCCCGCGCGCACCATCCACTCCAGCTCGCGGTAGTTGGTGCCATGGGCGAAGACGCCCACGTCGCTTCCCAGCCCGATCGTCACTCCGGCATCCATCGCGAACTTGAAGGCGCGCATGACCTGTTGCATTCCCGCCGTGGGCTGTTGCCCTTGTTTGTATCCTTCAAAATATTCTGCATATGCCTCCGCAGTAGCCAGTGTGGGGAGATAGGCGACGCCGTGCTGTGCCATGAGGCGGAAGACTTCTTCCGTGCCGCCGTAGCCGTGCTCGATACTGTCCACTCCGGCGACGGTTGCCCGGCGCATCCCCTCCGCAGTCGTGGCGTGGGCAGAGACCGGCCTGCCTGCGGAGTGGGCCTCCGCCACGAGCGTGCGCAACTCGTCCTCGCTGAAGGTCGGCACGGTGCCGCTCACGCCGTGCCGGTAATCCGCATACACTTTGACCCAGTCGGCGCCGTTCCCGACCTGCTCACGGACGGCTTTAATGATCTCCGTCGTCCCGCTGACTTCCTGGCCCCCCTTTGGCAGGTCCAGGTCTGGAGCAAAGTCGGGCGGTCCAGGACCATAGCTGGCGGTGGCAACGATCGCCCGCGTCGCCACGAGCAGGCGCGGCCCCGGGATCATGCCTTCACGGATTGCGCGTTGCACTGAGACATCCGCATAGCCTGCGCCCTCGGTGCCGAGGTCGCGCAGGAGCGTGAATCCTGCCATCAGCGTGTTCCTGCAGTGATTCACGGCTTCAATGATCCGATAGGCAAGAGGTTCTTTCAGGACCTGGTCGTTCCACAGCGTTTCATTGTAGGGGTGCAGGAGTATGTGAGAGTGAATGTCCATCAGGCCAGGGAGAAGCGTCATGCCGGACAAGTCGATCGTCTGCCCCCCAGCCGGAACCTGAACTTGGTCAGCCGGCCCGACGGCTGCGATTCTTTCTCCTCGCACCAACACAACCCAGCCTTCGCGGGTCTTGCCGTCCTCCGCGTCGAACACACGCGCCGGTTTCAGGAGCGTCACAGTCTCGGGCGCCCTGGCTCCTTGCGCGCCCCGCTGCGCTACTGCGGGGAGCGCCGCAACGAGCGCAAGCGCAACGCACATCATAATCGCCCATTTTCGATCAGAAAAAATTCGCATGCCACACCTCCATTGCGAGAGCGGTAGGGGTCATGAGATCAGATGTCGTTGATGCTGTCGAGGCGGCTGAGAAAATCTTCTCCCAGAGCTGCCGCAAACTCGTTCAGCCAATGCCTGATGTAGATTCGATCCGCTGCCGGATTCTTTGCCAAGACGCCTCTGACGTCCTCGAGATCGCGAGGCCGGCCGGCAATCACTTTGTGGATGATGAGGTCTTCCAGGGAAGCAAATCTCACATCGGCGCCGCCGATCCTCACCGTTCGCGAGCGCGAGATAGCCAGATGCTCGTAAGGAGAGAAGGAGAAAATCAGGTCTACACGAATTCCCGTCTCCGGATCCGAACAGGGCAACACCATCGTCTGCCTTGTAAAGACCTCGGGATCTGCCAGCGTCTCCAGCCCGAGTTCGTGAACGAGCTTGAGCACATCCGGCAACCGCTCGAGCCCGACTCCAAGAGTGACGTCGATATCCTTGGTGAGCCTTGGTTCGCCGTACAGGAGCACGGCTTGTCCGCCGACGATCATGTAAGGAATTCCGGCACTGTCGCAAGACAGCGCGATCCTTTCAAGCAGGGATCTGAACATTGATGACTCTCGCAAGGTGAACGTCGACCTCGATTCCATCCAGAGGATTCTTGAGAGGAAAGATTCCAAGCAAGCGGGCTTCCTGATAGAGAGCTTCAAAGACCTTGAGGTTGCGGTGGTAGTCCGGCGCTTCCTTCCGCAACTGCGATTCCTCAAATTCCCGCAACAGCACATGGTTTTTGATCACTGGGCTCCCGTCCTTTCCCATCATACAGCGAGCACGCGGGGCCAGAAAGCCGCAAATCAACTCCGGCACTCTAGATGTCCAGGATTACAGTCGCCTCCCACCCCGAAGCCGTCTGCCTCACGCTGAAGCGGTGGAGTGTGACTGCCTTGACATCTACCACCAGATCGTGGCGCGTTGGGTCGAGTTGCTCGCCGCGCGCCTCCGCCCTCAGCAGGAAACGCCCATCGAGTTGCCGGATCTCGATTTGTTTGACGCGCAGCAGGAGCTTCTCGGCATCCTTGAAGAAGATCAGCTCCTGAAGGAGCTGAAACAACAGCATGTCGACTTCGGTCTCTTCTGCCTGCACGGCACGGCTCTCGTGCTCTGCGATCGTTGCGAGATCCCCCACCATGACATTCATGGTCGCGTCCGCAGCAGCCGTAAAAAGCCCTTCCAGAGTATCTGCCCAAGCCTCGAACGCGACGTCGGCGATTGCGATGTCGGGAAGGTACCGATATGGCATGCTCTTAAACCTGTCTATTTACTCAGCACTCAGTACTCAGCGCTGTTTCTATCCTTTGATGTTGCCGATGGGCAGCAGGCGCACAACCCGCTTGCTTATGCCTGCCTGCTCTGCGGCCTCGATGACATCGTCGATGTCCTTATAAGCCGGCCCTGCTTCCTCTGCCAGGCCGGAGCAGGAAACGGTGCGCACCAGGATGCCGCGGGCCTCCATCTGTTCCAGCAGTTCTCTGCCGCGGAACTGCCTCTTGGCCTGGTTGCGGCTCATAGCCCGGCCGCTGCCGTGGGCCGTAGAGTAAAAGGTCTGGTCGCCCGTCGGCACGCCGGCCAGGAGATACGATCCTGTCTCCATACTTCCGCCGATGATGACCGGCTGGCCGGTTTGCCTGTAGATTTGCGGAATTCCGGGCATTCCCGGCCCGAAAGCCCGCGTGGCGCCCTTGCGATGCACCAGCACCTCGCGCGGCTTTCCGTCGATCACATGCTTCTCCAGCTTGGCGGTGTTGTGAGCGATATCATAGACCTGGTGCATACCCAGATCGGCGGAGTCTCTGTGGAAAACCTCCGAGAAGACCTCGCGAATGCGGTGCAGTATGATCTGGCGGCTGGCGAAGGACATGTTGATGGCGCACTTCATGGCCGCATAATAGTCGCTGCCTTCGGGAGAATGGAACGGCGCGCACGCCAGCTCCCGATCCAGGACCCGGATGCCGTACTTGGCCGTCATGGCCTTGAGAAACAGTTGGAGGTAGTCGGTGGCAATCTGGTGGCCGAACCCGCGGCTGCCGCAATGAAACATGATCACTACCTGATTCGGGATGGTAATGCCGAAGGCTTCCGCAAGCTTCTTGTCGAAGACATACTCAGGCCTGGCCACCTGGATCTCGAGATAGTGATTCCCCGACCCGAGCGTGCCAAGCTGCTTGAAGCCGCGCTCCACGGCTTTGTCGCTGATCTTTGAGGCGTCTGCCCCCGAGATACAGCCCTCCTCCTCGGTGCGCTCCAGGTCCTCGTTCCAACCGTAGCCGTTCTTGATGCACCAGCGCGCGCCCTGCTCGACGGCCCGGCGAAACTCGTCCTTAGAGACGCGCACGAATCCGGAACCACCGACGCCGGCCGGAACGCGCTGAAACAGCATGTCGACGAGTTGCCGCAGGTGCGGCCTCACCTCCTCTTCCGTAAGATTCGTCAGCACCAGGCGCATGCCGCAGTTCACATCAAACCCGATGCCGCCCGGCGAAATCACGCCCTCCTCGGTATCCATCGCCGCCACGCCGCCGATGGGAAAACCGTAGCCCCAATGTCCGTCGGGCATGCAAAAGGCGTACTTGAGAATGCCGGGCAAAGTGGCGACGTTCGTTACCTGGTCGAAGACTCCTTCGTCCATCTCGCAGAGCAGCTTCTCAGTCGCATAGATCCTAGCCGGAACCCGCATGCCATCCTTGTAGGTCGGGGGAATCTCCCACACGGTGTCTGAGATCTTGATCGTACCCCTAGGTATCGCCATGTCCTGCCTCCCGAGCAAAGGGTGCTTCGCAACATCACCAATTTTTGTCCCTTTTTCGCGCGCGTTAAAGCGAATTCGGTCCAGGAGCGGAGTAAAGCGAGGGTCAGGTCTGGAAAATTTCCTTTTTCGTCGTTCTCCTGCCGAAGGACACGTTGGTTGAAACGAAACTATCCAGACCTGACCCAGCGCTTCTATTTGGTCGGAGAGATCAGCCGGGTGAAGCCCGTGATGTTGACGTCGCGGAACATTGGGGTGCGCGGCGGCAAGAGGTTGGGATCCAGGAAATCCGTGTCGAAGTTGTAGCCTCGGGTGGGGGGCGAGTAAACGTTGGTGCAGCACTTGTACGTGCCCACCGCCTGGCGGTTATAGTACAAGCTGACGACTGCCCCCCGGTAATTCAACGTTTGGCCTCCCCAGTTCTCCAAGAGGCGGAAAAAGTTGTGGATGCCGCCGTCCGTCCCGAAGTCCTGGTATGTTCCTGAGGGTTGTGGGAACGACATGCCCTTGCCGGAAACGATCGCCGTCCTGTACCAGGTAGTGGTGGCTGAGCGGCTGCTGGGCTTATGCGGGGAATTGAACGAACTGGCATCGTTCCAGTTGTTCGAGAGAAGCGTAACCGCGTCCGCAAGCAACGAGCAGGGTGCATGCGCGCCGGCAAAGGTTCCGTTTGCGTTGTAGTTTCCCTGGACGTACAGGGGGTTTTCCGAAGCAACCGCCAAACCGAAAGGTACTCCGCCGTTATCGCCTAGGCTGATGGTGGAGCCATTTACCAGCTTCAGGGCTCGCCGGAAGAAGAGAGGTTTATTTACTCTTGCGATTCCGGCAGTGACGTTGAGGTAAGTCCATGGACGAGCGGTGCTATCCAGGGGGGCTGCGACACACGCCCCGGTACAAGGCGGGAGCTGTGGAGTTTCGCCGTAAACGTCGAGAGTGCCATTGCCGTTGACATCTTCGCCCGCATCCAGGGAAGAGTTGGGGGTGCCATTAGCATCCAGAGGGTTCACAAAGTCTTCAAATCCATACTCGCCGGTTTCGAGCCCCGCGTTGCTGTTCGTGCGGCGGTCCGAGAAATAGACGACGTATCCGGTGGTGTTCATGGCGCTGGTTCCGCTTGCGCCAATGGCGCCTGTGAACCAGCGGCAGAGATTATTAACATCCAGCTCAACATAGTGCATGATGCCGCCAAGATACGGATTTGTTCGGCTGGTCGGAATGTTGTCGCGCAGATCGCCTTCGCGCGCATCGTACAGCACGTTGGGCCAGTATTTGGTGCCGTCTGTGTTATTGCAATTCCCTGGAGTGTCTTTAAAACGCTGAAAGCGAAGGACCGCATTGGCTTGATTGGTGCAGCTTCCCGTCATGTCCTTGCCGGTGATGCCAAGCGCCAGGATCTCGTTCGTGACGTCATGCCAGACCTGATTCTGGTCCTGCATCTCGATCTTGATGTAACCGTCGATTAGCGCTGTGCCAGGGTCGCTCTTGTAGTCGCCCCCAGTGGCGCCCGCAACGGCGAAAAACGTGGCCGACGGGTCCGGCGCCCTCCCGGTCAGCTGGACCGGAGCGGTGGCGGTCACGGTTGGCAGCGTGGTGATGCCCGCAGCAGTATCGGAAAGCAGGATCCGAAGGCTCGCCATGGCAAAGTAACGCTGCTGGAATAGATCCGGATTGTTGGCATCCTCGTTCAGCGCCGGCCGTCGAATCAGATCCACTGGCGTGGCGCCCATTCTCACCAGGGGAAGATCCAGCCGGGTCGCGCCGGTGCGTCCATTTCGGATGTTGCCGTTATAAGTGCCAATGGAGAGATTGGTCCAGGTCGGTTCGTTCTGCGCCGATCCGAGCGTGCCTACGAGACTGCCTTCGGTACGGGCAAGCGCTCGGTAGGCCCCCGGAGCTTTGCTTACGTTGACCGTGCCGGTGTAGTTGGAGCTCGTAGCCCATCCGTTGGCTAGGTTTGTGCGAATTACCTCTCCCACTGACGTAACCTTGTCCGTCAGGGTCAGAGTGCTCCCGTCGCCTTCTGCTAAAAAGAGGTTGCCGTTCGTATGCACCCGGCCGCCAAAGTTGAAATTCGGGCCCGCGAAGAAGCTCAGGTCGGTTTCGGAGAAGATCCCCAATTGGAAGACAGGCACCGCCACGGTCTGCAAGGTCCGCTGCATTCTGACCTCCCCGCCGCTAGCCGTGTGTGCCGTTGACGTCATCGTATACTGGGTAATCAGGCCCACGAGACCTGCGTACGGGCCTGAAGGGATCGTCTGCGACACGGCCAGCGGTCTCCCATGGGCATCCGTCTGGAACTGAATTTGATAGCCCGAGCCGCCCCCCGGTGAAACAAAGGAGATCCCAGGTATGACCGGAGGGTTTGTCGTGAGCGCGTTGATTTGGGCAGTGCTGGGCGCATAGTTGTTGTCGAAAAGCGTGCCAAGGTCGGCCGTGAGGCGTTCCAAGCCTGCCTGCGCTCCGTAGTAAGCCCGATTCTGGTCCCGATCAATGCCAATAAGCCCTTGATCCGAATTGATCGAAGCGATAAAGCCGACGAGGAGGGCGCTGAGCAGCATCAGGATTAAGAGCGCGCTGATCAATGCAATGCCGGATTCACTCTTTGTTTTCATACCTCTTTCCCATCAACTATAACGATTGACGAAAGCCAGACTGCGAAGGCTAACCTGAGTCGTCAGGCTGTGCCGAAGATAGTCATTGATATTTCGAATCTTCGCGCTCGATCGCCCGGAAATGAAGATGTTGACTTTACGAATCTGGTTGGGTGAATTGGGCGCCGAGGGAGTTTTCACGTTCGTCGGATTGGTCACGCCATCCACCAGGTCATAACTCAATTGCAGGTCCTCCAGGACAAGACCAACAACTTGTCCGGGCCTGTTGTTGATTCGACGGACAAGTCGAGGCATCTGGGGATCCGTCGTGAAGTCCAGGTAGTAGGTCACCATCCAGACCCGCGTCGCAGTAGTCGGCGGGAAGACACCGTCGGTTTGAAGCTGCGTGATGGACCCCTGAGCAGCTCCAGGCTGATTCAGGTTAAGAGGATCGCCCGGATCAAAGTGAACAACCTGCCCGTTCACTCCGGTGACATACTGCATGGTGCTCCCAAGTCCGTTATGGAAGGCGATCAGATCGCCGGGAGCGATCGCGTTGGGGATACCCGTGATTGGAATGCTGGCATTTACCGTCATGGTGGATCCATTGGTGCCGATCGCATCGAGCGGCTTCTGGTTCAGCGGCAACGTGTTGTCCGCATACAGAATGTTCACCATGTCGGTTGCCCGGCCTTCCCCATCTGGACCCAGGCCCGCCCCGGGATTTATCGCAGATATTGTCACCGCGGGGGAGAAGGTGTAGTCCTTTCCCGGAGGGCTTGGCCGCTTAACGTCCGTCGCACCGGCGCCGGAGGGGATGGGAATACCTCCCGTCGGGATCAGCCAGCCGGCCTGGATCAAGTCTTGGACCATGAAGTTTATTCCGGCCCGCAAGTTTTGCCCCAGGTCCGACATGAGGTTGGTTTTTTCGTTCAGCCCCAAGGCATCTCTGAGGGAGCTCAAGGTCGCGGCTACCAGGAGAAGGGTGATGGTCGTCGATACCAGCACTTCTGCCAGGCTGAATCCTTGTTCTCTTTTCACGAAGGGCCTCCTACCACGATGCTCTTGCATAATCCGTCTGGAACTCTCGGCCGTATCCGACGCTAGGCAAAAGAAGAAATGTAGGTCATCAGTTGGTATTGGCGCGTCGATCGGCCGACCTGGTAACTGACGGTGACGAGAATCTCGCGCAAATTCGGGGCGATATCGATGATCTGGATCTCGCGCGTGAATTTGTCCAGAGAAACCACCGTGTCGTCTCCGGTGCCTAAAACGCCATCAGGACCCGGCAGAGTCTCAGTTTCCGCGGCGCCGTCGTCCGCCGTGTTTACCAGGCCGTCCGTGCCCGGCGCGCGCAGCGGCTGCGGCCCGTCCAGGAATATCCCCCCACTGCTGACGTTTCGAATCTGGGCCCAGGTTATGACGCGGGTGTCTCGAGCCGACGTGACGCTCTCCACAGCTTCGGAGGCCTTTTCCTTGGCTATCTGCTGGTAATGAGACGTCCCCATCAGAAGCATGCCCTGAGAGAACGCAGCCGCGAGGGCCAATAACCCGCCACCCATGATGATGACCGCCATCATCGTATCAACAAGGCTGAATCCGGACTCGTTGCCGTGCGGCTCTCTTACTGTTGGCATATTCGCCCCCTCATTGAATCCATGCGCTTCCCGTCCATCGATAGCCCCGCACGCGCCCTGTGGCTCCCAAGATAGTGACGGCACGTGCCGTTTCGGGACGGTCCTCTTGGCCAAAAAAGACTGAACCATTGAGAGGATTGCCGCCAGCATCCACCAAGGTACCATCGCTCAGAAATATCAGTGAAGCCGCGCCTCCAAAGTCCACTGCGGCCGCTCTTCCAAACGAATCGGGAGTGTCCGGAACCCCATCGAACAGGTGGAACTGGATCTTGCCCTCCAGCGTGATGGTGCTCAAGATCGTGGTTCCGGCCGGCACATCGTCTCGCACAAGCTGAATCTGGTTATTTCCGAGAAACTTGACCTCAATGTTGCGGCGTTGGGCGATCGCCAATTCCCTGCCCTTGCGCAGTTGCGCCACCGTCTCGCTCAGAGCCGCGTTGGCTGTCATTCCAGGCGCCATTCCATTGAATTCCAGGATGGCGAATCCCGAAACGATGCATATGATCAAGATGGTTGCGCAGGCCTCGACCAAGCTGAAGCCGGCTTCTCGGTTGGGTCGGCGAAGCGCAGTAATCCGTCTCAAGTCTTTCTCCTGAGCTCTATCTGGGGGGATGGATTCTGGAAACAGCGCGAGGCTTCTCTTGGCCGCTGCGGGGGAACAGCGAGTCTATTCGGAACTCCCCGATAAACTGTTGCGAACCCAGGCGCGTAGCCTCGCTTCAGCGACCGACGAGAGGGTGCGCATAGAGAGATTCCCTTAAGAAAACCTGTTTCCGATCATGCCTCTTATCGGCATCTCTTTTCAGAGAATGAGGTATTTTTTTAACGGTCAGCCTTTGGACGGGCGACTGGCTGGCGCCGAAAAAGACGATTCCCGAGTCCTCTGCGCCTGTGTCCTATTTGGAATACGGGTAGAAAACGAAGAATAGCAGCGAGAGCGCACCAAGCACCCACAGGCCGGGACTGACTTCCCTGCGCCTTCCGGCGGTGAGCTTGAAGAAAGGATAGAGGACAAATCCCGCTGTGATGCCAATGCCGATGTTGTAGGTGAAGCTCATCAGGATCACAACCGCGAACGCCGGAAACAGCTCGGTGTAGTCGCTGAGGTCGATCTTGCTGATCGGCTTCAACATGAGATAGCCAACCGCGATGAGCGCGGGGCCGTAAGCCTGGGGTGGAACCGCAGTCAGAAAAGGGGCAAAGAAGAGCGAGAGGAGAAACAGGCAGGCAGTCACTATCGCGGCAAAGCCCGTTCTGCCTCCCGCTTCTACTCCCGCGGCGGACTCGATGTAGGCGCCCGCCGTGGTCGTCCCGACCAGGGCCGCGAAAGTGGTTGCGAGCGCGTCTGCCATCATGGGCTTCTCAATTTCGGGCAGCCGTCCCTTTTCATCCAGATAACCGGCTCGCGAGGAGACTCCGATCAGAGTCCCCATGGTGTCGACGAACGCCATGACAAACACGGTAAGAACAACCGCGAAGAACCCCCAGCTCAAGGCTCCGCGGATGTCGAGCTTCAGCAACGTGGGTTCCAGGCTTGGGGGGAGGCTCATCCATGCGCTTGGGGGTGCCGCCACACGAAATGCAAAGGCAAGGACCGTGGTAATCACAATGCCCAGGAAGATCGCGCCCGGGACTCGCCGCAGCATCAGCGCAGTGATGATGAGAAACCCGAAGACGGCAACCAGCACGGGAGGGCTCGTAATCATCCCGATCTTGACCGGCGCTCCGGCAGTTCCCAGCACCACGATCCCGGTGACGTTCAGCCCGATAAAGGTCATGAACAAGCCGATGCCGACGGCAAAGCTGTAGCGGAGCCCTTCTGGGATTGCATCGACGAGCCACTGCCGCAGCCGGAAGATGGTCAGCAGCACGAACAGAACCCCGCCGATGAAGACGGCTCCCAGGGCGGTCTGCCAGCGGAAACCCAGAACAACAACGACGGTGTAAGCTATGAAGGCGTTTTCGCCCATGTAAGGAGCAATGGCAAAAGGACGACGAGCGTAGATTCCCATGAGCAGCGTCCCGAAAGTCGCGGTGACAATGGTCGCCACCATAGAGGCGCCCTTCGGGATCCCCGCTGCCTCCAGAATCCCGGGATTCACCACGATAATGTAAGACATCGTCATGAAGGTGGTAATCCCCGCAATCAGCTCTGTGCGGAAAGAAGCGTGGTGCTTGTCGAACTCGAAGTACTTTCGGATCGCCTGCAGCATAAGAGTCCCGCTCGGGCGATACTATATAGGAAATCGCGCCCGATGAGCCCCGAAAAATCGAGCCGCCGTCGCACGATTGCCTGGGGCTGGCCATTTCCTGCAAGTTGACGGGGTTAGGCGCATATGGCATCATGATGCTTATGAGAACCACATTGACGCTCAGTGATGATGTCCTGAAAATGGCCCGACAGAAAGCCGCGCGCGAAAACCGCAGCCTCCGCGACGTCATTAACGAGTCTTTGAGGCTCGGCCTGACATTGGGACAGCGGCAGTCAGACAGGAAATACGTCTTTCGCCTCAAGACCGTCCGTGGCCGCATTATGCCGGGGGTCGATCTCCACGACCGCGATAAGCTGTTCGATCTCCTGGACGGGCGGTAGGCGATGATAGCGCTCGACACGAATGTCCTTGTCTATGCCCACCGCGAGGGCACTTCCTACCACAAAGCCGCGATTGACCTGTTGCGGCATCACAGCGAAGGCGGTACTCCGTATGCGCTCTTTTGGCCCAGTCTCTATGAGTTCCTGAGGGTGGTCACGCACCACAAGGTCTTCGATCCGCCTTCCACGGTCGATGAAGCCATGGAAGCGCTGGCCGGCTTCCTGCAACCCCCGCCGGTCCAGGTCCTTTCCGAGACGCCCGCGCATGAGACTGTCTTGCGTGAGGTCCTTCGCGAGAGCCGGGTCACAGGGAATCTGATGCATGATGCGCATCTGGTTGCCCTGGCCCTTGAGCATGGGGTCCACGAGATCCTGACCCTTGATGAGGATTTTCGGCGCTTTCCCCAAATCTCCAGCCGAAATCCATTCTAGTTTCCTCCGCGAAAATGCGGGCGCGCGCTCAAGGTCATCTTGACTCCCTCATTCCATCAACCATAATTTGCATGTCGCAGTTGCGTGACGTTGAGGTCTTTCCGGCCTGCGCCGGTATTAGAATCGCGATGATGACGCGCGTGCCGTGCCGCCCATAGGGGGATCAGATGTCCATGTTTTCACAGACCACTAGGTATGCGTTGCGCGCGATCGTCTGGCTCGCGGCCCATCGCAACGAGCCTCAGACGACGCTCGAGATCGCAGCCCAGACCCGCGTGCCGGCCGGGTATTTGTCGAAAGTGCTGCAAGCCTTGGGCAGAGCCAACCTGGTCAGTTCGCAGCGCGGTCTGTACGGAGGATTTACCCTCGCCCGCCCGCCTCATAGGATCAGCGTGCTCGAGGTGGTAAACGCAGTCGATCCGATCGAGCGCATTAAGACCTGTCCGCTCGGATTGAAATCGCACGGCCGCGAACTCTGCGCGCTGCACAGGCGCCTTGACGACGCCATCGCCCACATTGAAAAAGCATTCTCAGAATCGACCGTTGCCGACCTGCTGGCGGAGCCGGCGGCCAGCCACCCGCTGTGCGAGGCTGCGGCATCCGACGAGAGGCGCTGATCCCCGGCAGTAATTTCGCAACCCGGATTGCGGATTCTGGATTTGAACTTGGCGCGCTTCGCTCGCCAACTTTAGGAGCAGAGGGGCAAAGGATGAAAGTGGCAACCCTTTGTCCCTCGACCCCTCTGCTCCTTGAAACAACTCCAAAAGCTTGGCCCGAAGCATCTGAGTTTCAATTAATTGTGTGATTTCCGAGACGTCGTCAGGTGCCGAAGCCAAAGGCTTCCTGAATCCGAGACTCACAATCCGAGACACAAACAAAAAGGGGATGTCCGGAGACATCCCCTTTTGCACGACGCTTACGCAGTCGATCAGGCTTTGGCCGGCGCGGCCGCTTTCGCGGCGATATCTTCCAGCATCGCGGTCGTAACAGACTTGGGACGCTCGATCGGATAGCCGAGGGCGCGATCCCAGATGATGTTCGACACCACGCCGAGCGCGCGGCCGACAGCGAACAGGACGGTATAGAAGTCGTATTCCGTGACGCCGTAATACCACTGGATGACGCCGGACTGAGCATCGACGTTCGGCCAGGGATCCTTCGCCTTACCCTGCTCCAGGAGCACCGGCGGCACGATGCGGAACAGCATGTCCACGTACTTGAAGAGCGGATCATCCTTCAAATGCTTCAGACAAAATTCGCGCTGAGCCATATACCGGGGGTCGGTCTTGCGCAGCACTGCATGCCCGTACCCTGGAATCACCTGACCCGATTTGAGCGTATCCCAGACAAACTTTCTCATTTCTTCGTCGCTCGGGACTTTGCCGCCCATCTTTGCCATCACGCCCTGGATCCAACGCAGCACTTCCTGGTTGGCGAGACCATGCAGCGGGCCGGCCAGTCCGTTGATCATCCCGGAGATGGAGTAGTAGATGTCCGAGAGGGCGCTCGAGATCAGGTGCCCGGTGTGGGCACTGACGTTGCCGCTCTCGTGGTCGCTGTGCAGGATGAAGTAGAGCCGGGAAACATCGTCATAGGGCTTGGCGATCCCCATCATGTGGGCAAAATTACCGCCCATGTCGAGCTTGGGATCGGACGGGATGATGGTGTCGCCGCGATACTTCATGCGGAAGATATAGGCTGCGATCCCTGGCATCCGGGCAAGCAGATTCATGCCGTCTTCATAAGTGGGATCCCAGTAATCGTTCTTGTTGATGCCGGCGTTGTATTTCTGCACAAAGACCGATTCCCGCTGCATCGCCAGGACAGCAGCCGACAGCATGGTCATCGGGTGCGTGTCGCGCGGCATGGCGCGGAGCACGTCGAATACGTACTGAGGAATCTGCGCCCGCTTCGTGAACTCTTCGGCAACATCGGATATCTCGCTGCCGGTAGGAATGTCGCCGGTGAGCAGCAAATAGACATGCCCTTCCACATAGGGCATCTCGCCCCCGGGAACCTTCGGCAACTTCTCGAGGACTTCCGGTATTGTCATGCCGCGGAAACGGATCCCTTCCGCCGGGTCTAAATAAGAAATGTCGGTCACAAGGCATTTCACGTCCCTGGCGCCGCCGATAACCTGACCGATGTTGACTTCCCCCACCTTGACGTTTCCATGATCCTTGATCAGCTTGGCCGTGCGGGGCCGCCACGCCTGGATCTTTTCGTAGAGTTTGCTTTTAAGTTTGGACATAATTGTCTCCTTGACTTTAACTTTTCAATGTGCGCTGTTTTCGGTTGCGAAATGGCAATCGCGGCCGAGCGACCCAGCCAACGCTCCCACCCTTCGGCCGGGGCCACCGCTAAGGCAGTATACACTCGGATTGCCCTTGGCGGTAACCCAAATCGGCGCCTTCCAGACACCTCGAACCTGGAGCCTGCCGCCGAGTTTGACACCCCGGCGCCGTTTCGCGTAAGATGCGACCCGCGCGGGAGTTTTGTTCTCAAGCCCCAGATAAGGAACGGAATAAGATGCGAAGCCTCAAAATCCTCGGAATAGTATTGCTGGTCGCAGGATCGGCCACGGCCAGACAAGGGAGCACCGGCGTGCTTCCTTCGCAGCGACTCGATCCCATGGTTCAAGAAATCATCTCGAAGATCTCCCAGGACCGCATAGTCGAAATCCTCAAGAAGATGGAGAGCTTCGGAACCCGAAACACACTTTCGGATCCAAATCAGCCCAACCGGGGCGTGGGCGCGGCCAGGCAGTGGATCTTCGACCAGTTCAAGAGCTACAGCCCGCGGCTGGAAGTCAGCTACGACACCTATATGCAACCCAAGGGCGGGCGTGCGTTTCGAGATGTGGAGATAAGAAACGTGATGGCGGTCCTGCCGGGCAAGACCGATCCCGGCCGCTGGATCATCATCGGCGGGCACTACGATTCGCTAAACAACCAGATACCTCCGGAGCTGAGGAACGATCCCGCTAAGGCCGTGGAGATTGATGCCCCGGGAGTGACGGACAACGCCAGCGGCCTGTCCGCTGCCATGGAATGCGCGCGGGTGATGAGCCAGTATGAGTTCAAGGCCACTATCGTCTTTGTGGCGTTCATCGGCGAGGAGCAGGGGCTGTACGGCTCCACCAAACTCGCGCAGCGCCTCAGAGAGAAAAATCAGATGGTTGAGGCCGTTTTTAATAACGATATCATAGGCAGCGACGTCGCCGGGAACGGCTCAGAAAGCACCGAGAGGATTCTGGTGTTCTCGGAAGATCCAAACGACTCTCCTTCACGCCAACTGGCCCGCTACATCCGGCTGATGGGGCAGCGCTACTATCCCGAGCTGTCAGCCGACATGATATTTCGCGCCGATCGCTTCGGCCGGGGAGGTGATCATAGCCCATTCAATACGCAGGGTTATGCCGCCGTTCGCTTCACTTCGCCCAACGAAAACTTTGCCAACCAGCACACGCCCACAGACACATTTGCCAATACCAACCCCCTGTATGTAACCAGAGTGACGCGGCTCAACGCAGCAGCGATCGCCTCCATGGCGCTCGCGCCCCGGCCGCCTGTCACCCCGGCCCCACGCGGGTCGGCAGAAGAGCTGGCACAGGCCCGCGCCGCTGCGGGCGCGCGCGGCGCAGGCCAGCAAGCGCAGCCTGCACAGCCCGCCGCAGCCCCTCAGGGCCGGGGTCAGGGAACGCGAGCGGGGCTGACCCGCGGGGCCGGTTATGATGCAGTCCTGAGCTGGGACTACCCCAATGCAGATCCCGACCTCGCCGGCTTCATCGTCGTGGTGCGCTCAACCACGGCCCCTGACTGGGAACGCGAAATCTGGGCCGGAAACGCGCGGCAGTTCACCATGAAAAACACCCCGATCGACCAGCTCATCTTCGGGGTCAAGGCGGTCGATGCCAACGGGCACGAGAGCCCTGTATCCGCCTATGGCGCTTCTCGCTAGCCGGTGAACCGGCGCGTGGGGCCGCTCCCGCGGCAAGAACGACGCACCTAAAGCGGCATCATGCCGCCGAACTCCAAAGCGCCTTTGGCGCGTGGACCCATTATGCTACGATTCATTGGATTTTTGATACGGAGGAGATTGCTTGCTCGCAGATCAACTTGTGCCGGATCTCAAGTTCGAAAAATACAAACTTGCAAACGGCCTGGATGTGATTCTGCTCGAGGATCACCGGCTGCCGCTCGTGGCGGTCAACATCTGGTATCACGTCGGCCCGGCGAACGAACGTCCCGGACTCACCGGCTTCGCCCACCTGTTCGAACACATGATGTTCGAAGGATCCAAGCACATCGCCAAGGAGGGCCACTTCCGCCATCTCGAAGCCGTAGGGGCATCGGAGATCAACGGAACCACCGATTTTGACCGCACCAACTATTTCGAGACCCTCCCCTCAAACCAGTTGGAACTGGCGCTCTGGCTCGAGAGCGACCGGATGGGGTTCCTTCTCGGTACGCTCGACGCCGAAAAGCTTATGAACCAGCGCGACGTCGTGCGCAACGAACGGCGCCAGAGCGTGGAAGGACAGCCGTACGGTCTCGTGCAGGAGGAGCTCTTTCACCAGCTCTTCCCCAAAGAACACCCGTACCACGCTTCCGTGATCGGATCGCATGCGGATATCGAGGCCGCGCGGCTCGAAGACGTTCGTGAGTTCTTCCGGCTTTACTATTCTCCCAACAACGCAAGCCTGGCGATCGTAGGCGACATCGACGCCGACAATGCGAAGAGACTGGTGGGAAAGTACTTCGGACCGATTCCAGCCGGTCCACCACTACCAAAACTGGCGGTTAAGACGCCGCCCATTGAAGCCGAGAAGCGAGTCATCGTTGCCGACCAGGTCGAGTTGCCCAGGGTTTATCTGGCGTGGCTCACCAGCCCGATCTATACCCAGCAAGACGCCGAGTGCGACATGCTCGCTAAGATCCTGGGTGGGGGCAAGTCCAGCCGCCTTTACAAGACCCTTGTCTACGAACGCCGCATCGCGCAGGACGCAGTGGCACAGCAGTACTCGCTTTCTCTCGGCTCGATCTTTACGATCGAAGCCACCGCCAAGCCCGGCGTCAAGCCTGAAGACCTGGAGACGGCCATCGACGAAGTGCTTGACGATTTTTGCCACGACGGCCCAAGCGAGGCCGAGGTGGAGCGGGCGCGCAACACGATCGAGAACGCTATCATTCGCGGCCTCGAAAACCTTGGCGGCTTCGGTGGAGTCGCAGATCGCCTCAATCAGTACAATCACTTTCTTGGAGACCCCGGCTATCTTGCGCACGACCTCAATCGTTACCGCAAGGCCACTGCCGCTTCGCTTCAGTCGTGCGCGCGCGCCAGCTTGGCGCGCAACGCGCGCGTCGTCATCTACGGTGTTCCCGGGGAAAAAGTCATACACGAGGCGCCGCGCTCGGCTGCCGACGTAGAACGCGTTCATCCCGCTGATACAGAAATCTTTGATGAGGGCTGGAGGATCCGGGTTCCCGGTCCCGGCCGCCCATCGCCGCTCAAGCTCCCGATCCCCAAGCGCTTCCAGCTCCCCAACGGGCTTGCAGTTTACCTTCTCGAGCAGCACGGCCTGCCGGTCGTGTCCGCCAATTTGGTCGTGCTGAGCGGCAGCGATCGCAATCCGCCACACCTGCCCGGACTGGCCTCTTTCACTGCAGAAATGCTCGACGAAGGAACGAAGAGCCGCTCCGCTCTGACGATCGCGGGCGACGCAGATCAGTTGGGCGCTCTTCTCTCGACCGGCTCCACCATGGACCTGTCGGTAGTGGCCTTCCGCTCGCTCAAGAAAAACACCGATGCCGCCTTTGGGCTGGCCGCCGACGTGCTGCTCGAGCCGACATTTCCCGACAGTGAAGTCGAGCGGCTTCGTCACGACCGGCTCACTCAGATCCTGCAGCAGAGAGACAATCCCAATACTCTTGCGGCGAAGTGCTTTTCCAGCACCCTCTACGGTTGGAATCATCCCTATGGTTACACGGAGCTAGGCACCGAAACTTCAAACAAAGCGATCACGAGGGGAGACCTCGTCGGGTTTTGGCAGAACGGCTACTTGCCTGCTGCCGCCGCGCTGGTCGTCGCCGGCGACCTCACGGAAGACGAACTGCTCACCCTGGTGGAGAGGCACCTCGGGACGTGGAGCGGCGCCGGCGACGCAGCCGCGCCTCCTCCGGTCGAGTCGAGGCCGACCCGACAAATCGTGATCGTCGACAAGCCTGCGTCCCCGCAAACCGTTTTGCGCATCGGTCAGATCGGCGTCGCTCGCGCCAACCCCGATTATGTGCCTCTCACCGTCATGAACGCTGCGCTGGGCGGGCTGTTCTCCAGCCGGATCAACCTGAATCTGCGTGAGAAACACGGTTACACCTACGGAGCATCATCCACCTTCGTCTATCGCCGCGGCCCGGGACCCTTCCTCATCGGCACCAGCGTGCGCACCGACGCTACGGCTGAGGCTGTCCAAGAGATCCTCTTCGAGACCGAACGCATGCGTACTAGCGACGTCACACCTGGAGAACTCACCGTCGCGAAGGACTCGATCTCGCGTTCCTTGCCAGGGCTTTTCGAGACCACTCCCCAGACGGCCTCGACCATTGGTCAATTGTTCGTGCACAACCTGCCGACGAACTACTACCGGAGTCTGCCAAGCGAGATTGACACCGTCTCCGCCGGCGATCTGCGCCGTGTCGCCGAGAAGTATCTGCAGCCGGAGCAGATGATCATCGTCGCCGTTGGGGACAAGAGCAAGATCCGGGAGCCATTGGAACGCCTCGAGTTCGGGCCGGTTCAGTGCCTCGACGTGGACGGCAACCCGATGGACAGTGACGAGTGACGAATGACGGGTGACGAGTAAACCAATGACGACCTGTCACTCGTAGTTTGTCGCCTTGAGATCCCTGATGATCCGGGTATCTTTGTCACATTCGCCGCGGTTCTCCTCATTTCTTTCACTCGTCACTCGTCATTCGTCACTCTTCTGAAATGTCCTGCCGCATGGTAGATTTTTTGTTCGCATGAAAGAATCGCTCGACATCAACATCCAGACCGAAACTCTCAACGTAACCGAGGCAATCCTGGAGCGCTACAACGTGCCGGGGCCTCGCTACACCAGTTACCCGACCGCTCCCGAATGGGTTGATACGTTCGGCCCCGAAGATTTTGAGCGAGCCTTAAAGGAATCCAATGCCCGCCGGCCTTCCCCGCCGCTCTCGATCTATATCCACCTTCCCTTCTGCGAAAGCCTTTGCCTGTTCTGCGGCTGCAACGTCGTGATCAACAGAAATCACGAGGTCCTTCATCCATATCTGGCAAACCTCAGATGGGAGATCGACCAGATAGCCCGGAGGCTCGATCCCTCGCGTCCCGTGGTCCAGTTTCACTGGGGCGGCGGAACTCCGACCTATCTCAGCCCCGCCGAGATGGAGGATCTCTTCCACCACGTCCGGCAGCGCTTCCCCTTTGCGCCCGATGCCGAGGTCGGCGTTGAAATCGACCCGCGCACAACCAGCGAAGCTCACGTCACAACGCTCAGGCGGCTGGGATTCAACCGGATTTCCATGGGCATCCAGGACTTCAATCCCGTCGTGCAGAAAACGGTCCGTCGCGTCCAGCCGTACGAGATGACTAAAGCCGCCTTCGATTTGTGCCGCGCACAGCGCTTCGAGTCGGTCAACGTCGATTTGATTTACGGGCTGCCGCATCAGACCCCTGAATCCTTCGTCGACTCGGTAGAAAAAGTGATCGGGCTCAATCCGGATCGTGTCGCCGTGTTCAGCTACGCTCACGTTCCCTGGTTGAAGAAGCAGCAAGGCTCATTCGCACGGCACATTCCGCAGGGCATGGACAAGTTTCGCATTTTCCGCGCGGGGATCGAGCGCTTTACGCGCGCAGGCTACCTTTACATCGGCATGGATCATTTCGCCCGTCCCGACGACGAGCTCTGCTTGGCCCAGCGCGACCGTACCTTGCACAGGAACTTCCAAGGATACACAACCAAAGCAGGCGCAGACCTGTTCGGGGTGGGAGTGAGTTCCATCAGCGGACTGGACCGGATCTATGCGCAGAACTTCCGCGTGCTGAAAGACTACTACGGCGCAATCGGGCAGAAGCGGCTTCCCACTATGCGCGGCATCCGCCTGACGGATGACGATGTGATCCGCCGCGCAGTCATCAGCAGGATCCTCTGCCACTGCGTGCTTCACAAGCAGGAGATCGAGCAGGAGTTTCACCTGAGATTTGACGAATACTTCGCGGAGGAGCTGGCGCGGTTGCGGCCACTCGCGGACGACGGGCTCGTCGTCGTCAGCCCTGAGTCAATCTTCGTCACATCGCTTGGGCGCATCTTCATCAGGAACGTGGGCATGGTCTTCGACAGCTACCTGCGAAAGCCGAAGGACAAGCCGGTCTTCTCGAAGACGCTCTGACACCCGCTCGAGGTAGCAAGATGCCCCTTCCAACAGAGTCCGGAAACGCTGATCTCGGCGTCCTTCTGTTTAACCTTGGCGGCCCGGAAACGCCTGCCGACGTCCGCCCTTTCCTGTTCAACTTATTCTCCGATCCCGATATCATCCGGATCAAAAGCAACATGCTGCGCCGGACGATCGCGTGGCTGATCGCAACCGGCCGCCAGCGGAAATCACGCGAGCTGTACCGGCAGATCGGCGGAGGCTCGCCGCTCCGCAAAATCACCGAAGCTCAAGCGGCGGCCCTGGAGGAGCGGCTGGCGGCGATCGGCTACAAAGCCCGAGCTTACGTCGGCATGCGCTGCTGGAAGCCGGCCATTGACGAGGCCGTCGAGCAGATAGCAGCCGATGGAATCAAGCGCTTGGTGGCGCTGCCGCTCTTCCCCCAGTTTTCCGTGACAACCGCCGGCTCATGTCGCAACTATTTTCGTGCCATTGCCGGGAAGTCGGGATTGTCGGGCCGAGTCCAAATCCACTATGTGGATGCCTGGTTTGAGGAGCCGCTTTATCTGGAAGCGATGGTCGACATGATCCGCGAGGCCCAAAACCGCTTTTCAAGCCAGACGCCTGCAGGCATCCACCTCCTGTACAGCGCGCATTCCATCCCGGAGCGCTATGTACGGGAAGGCGACCCTTATCTGGAGCAGACACAAAAAACCGTGGCGCTGATCAACGAACGGCTGGGCAGCCTATTTCCATTCACGCTTGCCTTCCAGAGCAAGGTCGGGCCGGTAAGATGGCTCGGTCCGCCGACGGCGGCAGTGCTCGCCCGACTTGGGCAGCAAGGAGTCGACAAGGTGCTGGCAGTCCCGATCAGTTTTGTCTCGGACCACATCGAAACGTTGCAGGAGATCGACATCCTCTACCGTGACTTGGCGCGGAAGGCCGGAATTCAGGAGTTTCAGCGTGCGCGCTCTTTGAACGTCTACCCCAAGTTCATCGAGGCGCTCGCCCGCATCACGCTGGCAGCGCTTGCAGGAACGCTGTCAGCGTAGTCTGTCAATAGTTCTGGAGCTTGGCGATTTCGGCCCAAAGATCGTCTTTCATCCCGGGATAGTAACCCATCTGAATGTGCCGGATGATGCCTTCCTGATCGATCAGAACCTGCATGGGGATCGATTCGCTCCCATAGGCGCTGCCGACTCTTCCATCAATGTCGAGCAACACGCGCGACTGGATGTTCTGACGCCGCACATAGGGCGTCACCAGGTCTGGAGGCTCTCCGAGGTTGACGGCCAGCAGGGTGAAAGCGTCCGCGTGTTCATGCTGCAACTCCTCCAGCATTGGCATCGTGAGGCGGCAGGGCCCGCACCAGGTCGCCCAGAAGTCGAGCATGACAACCTTCCCCTTGAATTGAGCCAGGTCGACATCATGCCCTTCGAGATCTTTGAGCTGGAAGGCGGGCGCGCGCCGGCCGACTGCTGCTCCTTTTCTCGAGCCGCCCTCTTCCCGCAGCCAGCGCGTCAGAATCAACGCCACGACAGCCAGCAATAGCATCAACAGTATTGTCTTGCCTTTGGTCATGCGATCGCCGTCCTCCCCGACGGCCGATTGTCCGGCCGCGCCTGCCGCAGCAGCCATGGGCCAAGACATTGAAGTATACCAGCAGAGGCCTGCGCATCTGTAAGAAGACTTGCCGCCGCTCTTCTGCAGATCCGGTGCCTGTCATGAATGGCGCCTGGTTGGTTTCCGTCGCGAAATTCGCCTGTTGCATCCAAATGCCAGGTGAGCAGCTTGGACCTGGACTCGGACGTCGACGTGGACCTGGACCGTCTTGTCCGAGGTATACTTTCCAGGAACACCATCCAGCGGATCGTCCTTTATCCGTTCAGGTCCACGCTCAAGTTGATATCGAGGTCCAGGAAGCATGATTGTGGAGTTTCGCAACCGTCCCCCATGCGCGAGGGGCGCGCGCCCAAGCGCATGAAAAAGCGCACGGGCTGAAGCCCGTCCAGCAGGCAGCCGCTCCGTCTATTTTCGGGGCAGAAACTAACTATGCGCCGTTCACGTCTGGCGTCGAATCTCTTTCGCAGGGTGGGCAAAGCAGATATGATCTTGATTGCAGCCGCCGGCCGCTCCGTGATCTCCGCGATGTGTACTCCAAAGGAGGAAAGGATACGTGCCGACGTCAAGTGCACACTATGGTACAGTCGTATCAGCCCTCCAAGCCGAGCGATGCCGGAATCATTCGCCAATACCGGCAAGAGGATGCAGACCAAGCCAGCAACCTGGCGCGCGCCTGCCTGATGCTTGACCCGCTGATGCCTCCGGCAGTCAAAGAAATACTGACCCAGGTAGAATCGCCGGCGATCATGCGCGAGCGAGCCAATCTTTTCTACGTTGCGGTCTGTGTGGTGGAGGGCCGCGTCGCAGGGATCGGAGGGGTCGATATGAACGAAATCCGCGTCCTTATGGTCGATCCGGAGCACCAGCGTAAGGGGATCGGCAGCCTTCTCCTCGATCACCTGGAGAGCATGGTCCCCTCAGGCCTGTTCCGTGATGTCTTCGTGTATTCCACGCCCAGCGCGGTGGGCTTCTATCGTGTTCACGGCTACCAGGCAGCCGGGGAGCATACGTTCCACGTCGGGAACTGCAGCGTCCCGACGATCTTCATGACAAAGAAGCTTGCCAGTTGAGGCTGCAGGTCACGTCGCGGGCGACGGTTTTCATGAACCTGTCAAAGCCCGCCCTGTCCTCGACGGCCGCCCTGAGGCGGCGCACACCTTCCTCCAGCTCTGAAAGTTCCGAGGCGATGGACAAACGCAAATGGTGTTGTCCCTCGGCGCCGATGCAACCAAAGGCATTTCTGTCGAGCGTGGCTACGTGGTGATGATAGAGGAGGAACATCTGGAACAGAGTGGAGGGCGAGGTCTGTTTTCGCAATTCATCGGGAAATCTGTCATACGCATCGATGGCGCCGACCTTCTCGCATGCGCCGGCAATGTTGGGGAAAAGATAGAACGCACCTCCGGGTGTGTTGCAGCGCACGCCGTCAATCTCGTTGATCTGTTTCACGACGACGTCGCGCCTGTGCTGGAAGGTGCTGACCATCCGCGCGACCGCCGCTTTGCTTTCGGGATGCTCGAAAGCCGCCCTGGCGCCTTCCTGTGTGAAGGGAGCGACGCACGAGAAGTAATGGACGTTCAGGTTCTTCAATACTTCGGCCTCTTCTTCGGTGGGCAAGACGGCGTACCCGATGCGGCCGCCGGTGAAGGCAAAGGTCTTCGAAGCGCCGCTCGCGATGACCGTCCGCTCCTGCATCCCGGGGAAAGAGGCAATGGAAACGTGCCTCTTGCCGTCGAACACGATGTATTCGTAAATCTCGTCGGAGTAAACCCGCACATGAGGGCCGCATTTTCTCTTGATGACCTCGGCGACACTTCTCAACAGCTCTTCCGTAGCAACGCCGCCGGTCGGGTTCGACGGGAAATTCAGCATGATCAGCCGGGTTTTGTCGGTTATGAGCCGTTCCAGTTCCTCAGCCGTAAAGGCGAAATTCGTTTCTTCGGATAAGTGGAGCGGGACAGGGATCGCTCCAGAGTACAACGTGAAGGATTCGTAGATGGGGAACCCGGGGCTGGGATAGATGACTTCGTCCCCAGGATTACAGTATGCATGCATGCAAAGACCGATGGAGGGTTTTCCGCCGGGAAATACGACGACCCGCTCGGGGGACACACGGAGACCGCGCATTTCTCTCATTTGATTTGCGATGGCTTTGCGCAGAGACGGAATGCCCTTCGGATCGCAGTAGCGCGCGTTGCCGAGGTCGAGCTGGCGCTTTATCTCTTCCCTCACGAAAAACGGCATTTCAAAATCGGGTTCCCCGAAGTTGAGGCGGATCACTCTGTGCCCTGCACTCTCGAGACGGGTAATGTGAGGACCGATCTTGAAAGCGTTTTCCTCGCCCATCGCATATATGCGATCTGCAAAACGCCGTTGCTGTGATTCATGTCTGCTCATGATTCCTCACCGTCGCGCAATCAGCAGATGGAGAAATAGCGAGTATCAGCCGAGTATACGCGCGCCCGGCCGCCTCCTTTGTATATCATCGAATTTGGTGACAGACACCTTTTTTCGCTGCTCCCAGGAATCATGGTGCCAGCGAGCGCCCAGATCCTGCCGGTCCGATCTGCTGCTTTGCTTTCCTGCGGGGTCCCGCCGTCATGTCCTGAACGCCGGACAACTACGGCTGCGAACACATCGCCGAACCCGCCAGCGGGAACTGTTCCGCAGATCCTCCGGTCCAGCCCGCGCGACTTTCCACCCAGCCCCAAAAGCGTTTTTCTATTACTTGTTCGCCGCCGGGCTTGACAAGTCCGCTGCGTGCAGGTAGAGTTGTGTTGGATAATGGATATCCAAAGAGTATTGCTCTCTAAAAGTAGGCATTTGTGAAATCGAAAACGCGCTTTCAACAACTCGTTGCCAAACTGAAGGAGCGGGGGTATCGCGCCACTCCCCAACGCGTCGCGCTCTTGAACGTGGTCGCCACGAGCGAGGGGCACCCCAGCGCAACGCAAATCTTCGAGCAGATGCGCCGGCAATTTCCCACGACAACATTGGCGACCGTGTACAAGACCTTGGCGCTGCTCAAGGAGATGCGCGAGGTGCTCGAACTCGAATTCAGCGGCGCGGAAAACCGTTATGACGGCAGCAAACCGTACCCGCATCTCCACCTGCTCTGCATTGAGTGTCGCCGCATCATTGATCCGGAAACCGCACGACTGAGTCGTTTGCCTGCCAAGGTGGCGCGCGACACCGGCTATCAAATTGTCGGACAGCGGTTTGACTTGTATGGCGTATGCCCCGAGTGTCAGCGCAAAACCCGTAAGCACTGAGGACTGAATCCTCAGAGGTAAAGGAAAGGAGGCCCAACTCATTCCATCTGATCTCAGAAATGTACGTGTAACCACTTAACAAACCGTAACATCTCGAAAGGATATAGAAGAAATGGCAAAGGTAGCTCGGGAAATGGTGGAGAAAGCAGGCGTCAACGTTGACCAACTGGTGGAACTGCTCGTCAAGAACGCCGCCGCTGAACTGACCACCTTCTACTATTACACGATCCTGCGCGTCAATTTGATCGGGCTGGAAGGCGAAGGCATCAAAGAAATCGCCGAGACAGCGCGCATCGAAGATCGCAATCACTTCGAGGCGCTGGTGCCGCGCATCTACGAACTAGGCGGCAAGCTGCCCGCAAACATGAAGGAGTTTCACGACATCTCTGCTTGTCCGCCCGCCGGGTTGCCCAAAGACCCGACGAAGGTCAAGGAGATATTGAAAGTCCTCGTCGAAGCCGAGCGCTGCGCAGTGCGCGGATACACCCACATCTGCAACCTGACCGCTGGAAAAGACCATCGGACTTATGATTTGGCGTTGGCGATTCTCAACGAAGAAGTCGAACACGAATCGTGGTTCTCTGAATTTCTGGGGGAAGGTCCCTCGGGCCACTTCTTGCGGCGCGGTGAGACTTCGCCCTGGGTGGGCAAATTCCTGCGGTAATAGTCCAGCAGGCACAACAAGACAATCACAATTGCGCACGGGGAGGTTCAGCGCAAGTCGGAACCTCCCCGGTGCGTCGGGGACCCGCTCAATCTGAACCTATGCAAAAGTGCAAGTTCACCCACGACGAACTCGGGTGCTATGATGGCAAGAACGGCGCACCAGTGTACATTGCATACAAGGGCAGAGTATATGACGTATCGCGCAGTTTCCTGTGGCAAGAAGGGCAACACCAAGTTCTCCACACCGCCGGCGCGGATTTGACCGATTGTCTTGCACAGGCACCACACGGTGAGGACTTACTCAAGAAGTTCCCCGTCGTCGGAGTCCTGCGCGAAGATTGAGCCCCCTATCTTTACTGCCTGGCAGCGGACGGACTTCGCGGTCCGGACGGCTCCTTTCTTCCAACCCGGAGGCCGCGTCCGGTCCAGATCATGCTGCCGTCTCGCCGCCGCCTGCTGAAGAGCCTGCCGGCAAAACAAGAAATCGCTCAGCTGCATCCAGTACTTGCGCTACATAGTGCGAGATTGGTGACAGACACCTTTCTTCGCGATGCCTCGATCGATCTGCCGGGATATTTTGAGCGAAAGGAGGCGCCCGCCGCCAATTCCGCCCAAGATGAAAAATGCCTTGAGATAGGCGGAGAGTGAACAGATAATTTGTTGCACGGCCAAGGAATAGAGAGGACTGCAGCCAGGCAGGGGGATCGAGCTTCTTACGAAATTGCAGAAACGCGCGATCCGCCGTGTCCGCGCCCCGTCTGGCGACCCGCGAGTGAGGAGATCGGACGTGAAAAAACCTGCGAAGCAACCGGCCCGCTCGAAAGGGCGCCGTCAGCGGCGGGCTGGTGGAGCGCCCGCGCGGGACATGCCGGCCAGCGTCAAACCGGAAGGTGGGTTGCGGAACCTCTCGCGAAGGCTTCTCGAGCGACATGACGAAGAGCGGCGCAGGATCTCCGCCGAGCTCCATGCCTCGACAGCGCAGAATCTGGTGGCCGCGTGCATGGCCCTGTCGCGCCTGGAAGCTCAGGGAGCACAGCTCAACCGGCAAACGCGCACGCTCCTGGCCGAGCTCCAGTCGCACATCGACCGCGCCTTGCAGGAAATCCGAACGTTGTGCTACTTCCTGCATCCTCCCTTGCTGGACGAGGCCGGCCTGAAACCTGCGCTGTCCTGGTATGCCGACAGCTTCACGAGAGGGAGCGGGATTCGTCTGGACCTGGATCTGTCGAGTGGCCTGGCGCGCCTGCCCCGCCAAGTTGAGACGGCACTGTTTCGCATCGTGCAGGAGTCTCTGGCCAACGTACAGCAGCACTCCAACAGCCGGACCGCCAGACTGAGCATCGAGACAACCCGCAGCGGAGTGCAGCTTGCCGTGAGCGATCAAGGCGGCGGCATCGCCGGGGATACCTTGGAGAAGATCAACACCGGGGCGCATCCGGGCTTGGGAATCGCGAGCATGCGCGAGCGGGCAGAGCAGCTTGGCGGGCGGCTGGAGGTTCACTCAAGCAAGCAAGGCACAAGCATACGAACGGTGATACCGCTTCCTGGAGGTGAGTCATGAAATCGGTGCGCATTCTGGTGGCGGACGACCATGAGGTGGTTCGGCGGGGAGTATGCTCGCTCCTCGCGTCCCAGCCGGGATGGACAGTCGTAGGCGAAGCGGTCACGGGGAGGGACGCCGTCAAGAAAGCGGAAAAACTCAAACCAGACGTCGTAATCCTCGACATCAGCATGCCTGAGCTGAACGGCCTGGAGGCCACCCGCCAGATTCTGAAAGCCGTGCCCCAGGCTGAAGTGCTCATCCTCACGATCCACGACTCCGAGCAGGTTGCGCGCCAGGTGCTCTCTGCCGGAGCGCGCGGCTATGTTCTAAAATCGGACGCCGCCCGCAATCTGGTCACCGCCATTGACACCTTGTGCCAGCACAAGCCTTACTTCACTTCCGCGGTCTCCGAGATGGTATTCCGCGATTTTCTCAAGTCCAGCAGATCCGAAGAACAGTCCGCAGCAGACAGGCTCACACAGCGCGAACGGGAGATTGTCCAACTCCTGGCAGAGGGCAAGAGCAACAAGGAAGTCGCCTCCATCCTCGGCATCAGCGTAAAGACGGCGGAAACGCATCGCAGGAACGTGCTCAGCAAGCTCAACCTCCATTCGATCAGCGACCTCATTCATTACGCCATCCGCAACAAGATCATCGAAGTCTGACAGGGCATACCGTAAACACCTTAGGCAGGCATAGGCGCCCGGGTAACACGAAATTCAAGATTTCACGGGATTGTCGCCACGGTCTCCGCATGCCATTGTATCGATGGCTCTGCTAGACGAACGGAAGCTCCTTGGCAAATTGTTGGTCGATGTCGAGCGACGACCGGGGGTCGAAGCTAGTGGGAAGCAAGGAACGAGAACACTGGCAGGCGAAATCAGTGCGTATGACGCCTGACCGTCGGACGTGAGGAAAGCCTCCGTCCCAAATGCGTGTCGCGAGCGGGACAGCGCTCTCGGAGGCTTCCTCACCACGGTCCGGCAGGACATGTTCGAAAGCGAAGCGCGACCCTGCATATTGATCCGCAGTACGATGCGTTCCCGCTTGACGGGAGCGCTCCCGCATCAAATCCCTCCATTGACTGGGCCCGGGCAGTTCCGGGCCCCTTGTCTTTTTGCAGGTCACATCGACGACAGCGTCCGACCCGGTATTATCACTACGATTCAGATACTGCATGCCAATCATCCGAATGCCTTTGGAACCACAAAGTCCCCATGAGCCTATGGCTCGCCACAGCGAATGAAAATGCGCAATCTTCATAGGAGACACTAAGACCACAGAGATTCTGGAATTACGAAGGATTGCGACGAATGGCGGGTCGGGAAAGGACTCTGGCTTTGTTGGAGTCTTAGTGCCTTCGTGGTTCGCTCTTGGGATGCGACGGCATCGTTCGAAGGGGTACGCGGCATGAATTGCTAAGACCCTCAACGGATGGTGACGGGCCGCAAGATCGCAGCGAACACCGGCCGATCCGCGGATGATGTCTGCAAGCCAGCCTACTGTACCGTGTCAGCAACCTCGACGCCGTGCTATGCCATCGATTGCGCGTCAGTACCGCAAACTCCGTAGGGCCCCCTACAAATTCAAGAGTCGCACTTTCAGGAGTCTACGGAATGGCGTTCTCCGCATGGCCGTGCGATTCTCGCCCGGCAGTTCTAAGGGCGCCCAGATTCCAGCCCGCCGGATTTGTGAAATGCCACGATACGCCTCGGGCTATCACAGATCCGAAAAGATTTCACGACATTTGAATCAAGGCAGAGAGGAGGGCCGATGATCGGTCGGTCATCGTACGTTCGACGCGGGGTCGCCTTGGAATCATTGACGCTGGCATTTGGTTTTGGGCTCTTGTCAGGCCTGGCTGTGGCAGTCTTCGGGCCCGCGGATCCGCTGGCGAACCGTGCACGCAGCAAGGCTGAGTTGACGGGCCGGTTCGCGTCGGCCATCAAACAGGCACTCCCCGCCGTGACGAGCGTGACTGCGACCAGAGTCACCGGGCCTCCCGCTCAAAACACGGCGTTGGTCAACTGGCAGCAGGTCGCCGCCGCCCCGAAGTGGCTCGAAGCACGCTATTCAATCAATCCGCGCGGCGCGCGCGAAATCGCCTGCGGCACGGGGGTCCTCGTAGGCCCGGAGGGGCCTCTGCTCACAAGCAGCCGCTTGGTACAAGGAGCAAGGGAGATTACCGTTCGCCTGGCCGACGAGCGGCAATTTCCCGCGCACCTTGTGGGCGCCGACCCCGTCACGGACATTGCCGTCCTCAGAGTGGATGCAACAGATCTCCCTTACCTGAAGTTCGGCGATTCCTCCAAGATTGCGATTGGGGACTTCACCATGGCGATAGGCAGCCCCCTTGGGACTGCCGATAGCGTCGCGCTGAGCATCATCAGCGCCACAGGCCGGAGAAACAAGGGGGGAGAAGCGCAGCCTGATTTCATCCAAACCCTCAATGGCACATCAACGGGCTCTCATGGCGGCGCTCTCATCAATCAGAAGGGAGAGTTGGTTGGAATCATTACCCTGCCCCCGTCCGCTCTGAGCGACAGCGGCATCCTATCGCTCGCCGTTCCCGCCAATGTCGCGCGTCAAGTAATGAAGCAGATCCTCATGCTGGGACGCGTAGTCATCCGAGGATTGAACGCCCGCGAAAGAACAACCTGAGAACTGCAACGCCCTGTGCGCGCCTTAGAGCGATGCCCTCGCATCCAAGAACCGACCACTAAGATCCAAAGACACCAAGGAACCAAGAACTAATGGGGTCTTGCTGCCGTGGTGGTCTCTACAGTTCCATTTGCGCGTGACACGCAGGGAGAATGTCGCTACTATCGCCGGCATGCGATCGTTCCGCTTCAGTCCCGCACTGACTCGAAGGCCTCCGCTCACGCTCGGCGACGGCCTGGTCATCTTGTCTTTGGCTGCCTTGCTTTACGTGGGCGTGCGCATTTCCCTGCATGCCCCCGCGGTAATCTCCGGACCCAAGATCTCGCTTTCGTTCAGCGCGCTCCCCTGGTACGCATTGCTTTCGACGGGAAGAATGCTGCTGGCGTATCTGCTCTCCCTCTTGTTCACGCTGACGTACGGCTACATGGCTGCGCGCAATCGCACTGCGGAAAAGATCCTGATGCCGCTTCTCGACGTCCTCCAGAGCGTACCCATTCTGTCTTTTCTACCCGTAGTGCTCCTCAGCCTGAGCGTCATTTTGCCGGAAGCGTTCGCGACCGAGCTGGCGGCGATCGTGCTCATCTTCACCTCTCAAGCCTGGAACATGACTTACAGCTTCTACCAGTCGATGACAACGATTCCCAAAGAGCTGCTGGAGGCCTCAGCGGTTTTTCGGCTCAATCCGTGGCTGCGCTTCAAGACCGTTGAGCTTCCATTTGCAGCTCTCGGGCTCATCTGGAACAGCATCATGAGCTGGGCCGGCGGGTGGTTTTTCCTCATGGCATCGGAGATTTTCACCATCGGAGCGCGCGACTTCCGGCTGCCCGGAATCGGGGCCTATTTGCAAACCGCGGCCAGCGCGGGTGACGTCCGTGCCGTGACAGCAGGCATTCTTACTCTTGTGTTGACGATCATCCTACTCGACCAGCTCCTTTGGCGGCCAATTCTGGCTTGGGCGGAAAAGTTCAAGGTGGAGATGGTTGCCGGGGAGAATCCGCCGCAGTCCTGGTTTCGCGACATCCTGGTCCGTTCCTGGCTTGTGAAACGTCTCGTGGAGCGGGTTGTCGCTCCAGCGGGCGAATGGATCGACCATCGCATGGGAGGGCGCGGGGCTGAACGAGCCTATGCAGAACAGCCGAAAGCCGAGCAGCCCTACTCTCTCTCCCTGTGGATCCTGGGATTGGCACTGGGGGCGCTGGGATTTTACGGCGCCTATCGGGCCGGCCTCATGTTGCGCCACCTTCACGCGCATGACTGGGCCGGCATCGGGATCGGGACGCTGGCGACGTTTCTGCGTGTCGGCGCCGCGCTCCTGATCGCTGTGGCCTGGACAGTTCCGGTCGGTGTGGCCATCGGGACCAATCGCAAGCTTGCGAACATTCTGCAGCCGGTCGTGCAGGTGACGGCCTCGGTGCCGGCGACCGCGCTGTTTCCAGTCATTCTGCTAGCCCTGTTGCGGGTGCCCGGAGGAATCAACATCGCGGCCGTCCTGCTCATGCTGATGGGCACACAGTGGTACCTGCTCTTCAATGTCATCGCCGGGACGGTCGCCATTCCTAAGGACTTGCGCGATACTACTTCGCTGCTGGGGCTTTCACGCGGCGACCGCTGGCGCACCCTGATCCTGCCGGCGCTGTTCCCCTATCTCGTCACAGGGGCGATCACCGCAACAGGCGGCGCCTGGAATGCGAGTATTGTGGCCGAGCACGCGCAGTTCGGCGGCCGGAGCCTGGCAACAGCGGGCATCGGCTCCACGATCGCGGCCGCGACCGGCAGGGGAGACTACCCGCTTCTGCTGGCGTCCACCCTGGCGTTGATCGGAACGGTCGTGACCATCAATCGGTTTTTTTGGCGCTGGCTCTATCGGGTTGCCGAGGAACGCTATCGCATGGAATGAGAGTAATATCATCCAGGGGGATCCATGGCAACAGCGGCAGTTCCGGCAACGAACGCCGACCTTCTCGAGTTGCGCAAGATTTTCAAGGCTTACGGGACCGGGGCCAGACAGTTCGTGGCGCTGCAGGATATCAACATGCGGGTCAAGGCCGGCGAGTTCGTCTGCCTGCTCGGCCCTTCCGGCTGCGGCAAGTCGACGCTTCTGCGGATGATCACAGGTCTGAACACCGCAACTTCCGGCACGGTGCTCTATTGCGGAAAGCCGCTGACGGGCATCAATCCCCATGCCACGATTGTTTTCCAGACGTTCGCGTTGTATCCCTGGCTTACAGTGCAGGAGAACGTGGAGGTCGCGCTCAAGGCTCGCTGCGTCCCGCCCGAGGAGCGGCGGTCCCGAGCCATCAAGCTCATCGACACGGTCGGGTTGGACGGATTCGAATCGGCCTATCCGCGCGAGCTTTCCGGAGGCATGCGCCAGAAGGTGGGTTTTGCCCGCGCGATGGCCGTCGAGCCTCAGCTATTGTGCCTCGACGAGCCCTTCTCGGCGCTCGACGTGCTTTCCGCCGAGGCGCTGCGCGGAGAGTTGATGGAATTATGGTTGACCAAATCCATCCCGACGCAGGCCATCCTCATGGTCACGCACAATATCGAAGAGGCCGTCCTGATGGCAGACAGGATCATCATCATGGACAAAGACCCGGGTCACATCGTCTCGGAGATGAGCGTGAGCCTGCGCCACCCCCGGCAGCGAAAAGACACGGCCTTCCAGGGCATTGTTGATAAAGTCTACGCGGCAGTGGCGGGCAAGACTATGCCCGAGGCGGAGGAATTGGGGCACGCGCCCGGACAGGGAAGGATACGCCGCCTGCCGCGCGCGCGGCTCAACGCGCTCGCCGGACTGCTCGAGAAGCTAGCCGATGAAGGCGGCCGGGCAGACCTCTACCGGCTGGTTGCAGACGTCTCCATGGAACTGGATGACTTTCTGCCGATCGTTGAAGCAGGCGAACTCCTGGGCTTCCTCAATGTGCAGGAAGGCGATTTGCTGCTCACGGAGCTCGGGAGGGCATTTGCCGACGCCAGCGTTCTGGGCAGGAAAGAGATGTTCGCGGGCCGCGTCCTGCGCCTGCCCATCATCAGCTGGATCTACGAGACCCTGCAGCAGGACGACGATCACCGCATCGCTAAGGAGTATTTCCTGGACAAGCTTGAGCCGGACTTCCACGACCGCACCGAAACCCAACTGGGAAGAGCCATCAACTGGGGGCGTTTTGCGGAGCTCTTCGCGTTCGACGACGACACCGACGAACTCTATTTGGAATCCTGACCGACGCCCGAAAAAAGGGAGAGAAAGTGGCTGCCATTCTCAGCTTCCGCCAGATTCAGGCGATCCTCAACAAGATCGACCCGCGCGCGATTGTCAAAGAGATTGCGGGCGGTTTTGTCGCTTATTCACAAGGCAAAGTGGTTGTCCCTCCGGTCGGAGAGCTGATTTTCGGCGAGCCCCGGGGCGACACACACATTAAATACGGCTACATACGCGGCGACGATTACTATGTGGTCAAGATCGCCTCGGGTTTTTATGACAATCCCAAAATCGGTCTTCCCGCGAGTTCCGGTCTGATGCTCCTTTTCAGTCAGAAGACCGGGGAACTGATCTGCGTTCTGCTGGATGAGGGACACCTGACACACGTCCGAACCGCAGCCGCAGGCGCTGTGGCCGCGCAGTACTTCGCGCCCGCCGAGGTTTGCCGCGTAGGGATATTCGGCGCGGGCGTCCAGGGGCGGATGCAATTGGAATATTTGCGATATGTAAGAAAAGTCCGGGATGTGATCGTGTGGGGCATCGATCAACAGGAACTGGACAGGTACAAAGCGGAAATGGAACGGAAGGGCTTCCGCGTGCAGACCACCTTCGATGCTGAGGAAATTGCATCGACCTGCCGGCTGATTGTCACCGCAACTCCATCGTGCAAGCCGCTGCTGTGGGCCGGACAGATCCGGAAAGGCACGCACGTGACCGCAATGGGATCCGACACTCCTGAGAAACAGGAATTGGATCCAGCAATTCTGAAAAAGGCTGATAGGGTGGTCGTGGATAGCATTAGCCAATCTCTCCTTCGCGGGGAGGTATGTCACGCGCTGCAGGCCGGCCTGATCGGCAAAGACCGGGTCGTGGAACTTGGAACTGCCATTTCCAAGAGGCCGCTTCAGCGGCAATCGGACGAAGAGATCACAGTGGTCGACTTGACCGGCGTCGCAGTCCAAGACATCCAGATCAGCAAAGCCGTCTGGCGGCTGGCGGCGAAGCCTGCGCGCGTGAGAACGGGCTCAAAACGCTAAAGCCGCAGTCCCTTGGGCCGATATAAACAAGCAAGCGAGTAGCTTATGCAACCCTGGCAGTCGTTCCGCGCCC
>Ga0315282_10001016_pt1 | contig 54183 bp, 43 predicted proteins | sample YL17G07_20_MG_FD_203693 | JGI IMG/M metagenome (GOLD analysis project Ga0315282, IMG submission 203693) | Sediment microbial communities from Yellowstone Lake, YNP, Wyoming, USA - YL17G07_20 | ecosystem: Environmental > Aquatic > Freshwater > Lake > Sediment | place: USA: Wyoming | collected...
ATTTTTGACACAATTTAATAATACTCGAAAGGAGTCATTTATATCAATGTCTAGCTTTTAACCTAGTAAAAACAAAGGTTCTACATAAAAACCTACCCTTGTCAGCTTAGCTAAAGGGGAGAACAATTCCCCCTTTGAAAAAGGGGGGAAGGGGGGATTTTAAAACGTTCTCATAAATATAAAAAATATGATTGTAGTTGGGTCGAAGCATGAGACCCAACTTTTATAATATTGTGTTGGGTTTCGTTCCTCAACCCAACCTACTTTTGAGATTCATAAGTTAAATAATTAATTCGGTCAAGCACTAATTACCCGATCATTAAACTTTTCGTATATTAATTGAGTTTCTCTGACGTTGCTCTCAATACTGAAAAATTCTCTTGCCCTTGTCTGTCCTGCATGACCCATAGCTTGCATCATTTTACTATCCTGAAGCATGTAGAGCATAACTTCAGCTAAAGCCTTATGGTTCTTTGGCGGAACAAGTATCCCTGTGATTTTATCCTGAACTATCTCAGGCGCGCCGCCCGCCATAGTTGCAATGACAGGCTTTCCCGCAGACATAGCTTCAATAATTACTCTGCCAAATGGTTCTGCCCACGATGCGGATACGAGAATATCAAAAGAAGCCATTATGTCAGGCATGTCAGTACGATGTCCAGTAAAAATGACACGATTCTCTATTCCCAGAAATCGGGTGAGTTCTTTCAACTCATTTATGTAAGACCCATGATCTGATGATGTTTTTGGAGAATCATCTCCGCCAACTAAAGCAAACCAGACGTCATGCCGTTGTTTGATTACCTCTGCACTGGCTTGAATAAATTCGCGCTGTCCCTTCCACTGAGAACGAGGGTTCATTTGACCTACAATACCGATCAGATAACCATTAATTCCAAGCTCTTTCTTGAGTATACTCTTTCCATGAATAAATAGAGAAACGTCTACGCCATTATAGACTCTTTTTATCTTTTCAGAAGGAATACCAGCATCATCAAGCGGCTTTTGCACAGCATCTGATATAGGGATAATCATATCCACTTTATCGAGGGAATATTTACTTACTTGATCAGCCTTTATAATATCCCGCAGATGGCATATCACTGGTATTCTGCGTTTTTCGCCAAGTTTTTGGGCATAGTTATTAACCCAGATAGTATTACAGTGGATAAGGTCTATTTTACTCATGTTGGCATATTTGATGAGGCGTTGAAGTGATGATGACTTGGATAGAAGAGATCGAAACTTACGCCATGCGGGGAGAGGTATGAGATCTACGCAAATTCCTTGTGTGATAAGTTTTTCATAAAGCGAACCGTTTTTAGGACAAATGACAGTCGGTGAATATTTGCCTTTATCAAGTCCACTAACGAGGTAATACAGGCTAGTTTCTGCCCCGCCCATAGAGCCGCTGGAGCTTAGGTACAGTATATTTTTCATTTATTGATTTAAAGTGTTGCTAGTCAACAAAGTCAGTATTTTGATCTAGCGGAAGTAGAACATGCTGATAGCTTGTTTGTGAGTTTTGATTAATAATAAACAAGCCAGTCGGCATGTTCTACAATACTAACTGAAAAACTCGTAATCATAATACAGTTTTTCTTGAAAACAATCAAGAATGAATTTTGCAAGTAAAAGTCATTGAAAATGTTTGCTAGATTTGATAATCTTACCTGTAGGATAACCATAAATTTACAGATGACAAAAAATTATATACCATACCATGTCAAAAAATTAACATTCGGGTTAAAATTATGTTATTAGCCAGCTTTCAAAACGTTACAATGCACTATAGTATTCAGACTGTTTTGCAGAATGTCTCATTTAAGATCAGTACAGGCGAAAAGCTTGGATTGATCGGAGCCAATGGTTCAGGTAAGACAACCATTTTGCGTATACTTTTAGGACAGGAATATCCATCCGAAGGTGTTGCTGTTCTGACGAAAGGTATACGGATCGGCTATGTTCCTCAATACGTTGAATATAAAGAAAATGATACGGTTCTGGAATACATTATTGCTGATCATTTGAAACTATCTAACGCCATGCAAGAGCAAGAAGAGCGGATTACTAATGCTTCTGCAGATCAGATAGATAAAGTCATACAAGCTTATGAGCGGCTGCGTGATCAGTATAACACCATAGATGGCGACAATTACCCCCAGCGCGCACGGGCAATGCTGAATGCTCTGGGACTTGCTAGGAAAGAAGATCAAAAGATCGGGTCGCTTTCTGGCGGCGAGAAGAACGTCCTTTCTTTGACTCAGGCTTTATTGGCAAAACCTGATTTACTATTGCTTGATGAGCCGGATAACCATCTCGATTATCTGGGAGTCGCATGGCTTGAGGATTTCTTAAATCGCTTCAATGGTGCGGTGATGATAGTTTCACACAATCGTTATTTGTTAGATCGCGTGGTCAACGGCATCATGCAACTTGAAAATGGCAAGGTTACGTATTATGACGGCGGTTATTCAGATTATCGAGCGACGAGATTACGTGAATTATTGGCACAGCAATCAGATTACATTGCTAATCAAAAACGCCTTGCACAGCTTGAGGCACGGGTAAAGCAATTTGAGTTGATCGCAAGAACTAATTCTGACCCCGCATGGGGTAAACGTCTCAGAGCAATGCGCTCACAATTAGAGCGTGAAAAAAGTCAGGCTGTCGAAAAACCGACTCTTGGGGAATCAATAATACGTGCAAACTTTGCAACAGAGGCAACAAGGGCAAACATCGCTCTGGAAATTAATAACTACAACAAGGCTTTCGATGATTTAAAGCTCTTTGAAAATACGGATCTTCATATCAGTTGTGGAGAGCGTGTCGCACTCGTTGGACCAAATGGCTGTGGCAAAACAACCTTACTGCGCGATATAGTAGAGCAAGGCTCATGGGAAAACCATACTATACGCATAGGGCCCAGTTTGCGTATAGGCTACTGCTCTCAGGAACAGGAAGTTTTTCAGGGAAATGGAACGATCCTTGACGAGATTATGTCCACAAGTCCAATGACAAGAGATGACGCAATCGTTGTATTGTCAAAATTCCTGTTTAGATGGGACGATACACAAAAGCTGGTCAAAAACCTATCTGGCGGGGAACGTAACCGATTGCAATTGGCTCGTATGATGATATTAAAACCGAATTTCCTGATCCTTGATGAACCTACCAACCATCTTGATATTCCAACTTGTGAAGCTGTCGAAGAATCTCTGGAGAATTTCAATGGCACACTACTTGTAGTATCACACGACCGTTATTTTTTGGATAAGATTGTTAATCGGGTTGTAGAAATCAGAGATCGACGATTAATTTCGTATCCGGGGAACTTCACTGATTTCTGGTATGCGCGGCAACGGTCTATGCCTAACGTCATCGGTCATATAGCAACACGAGGTAAACATCGTGAACGACCAGAAACTCCAAGAATGCGCGAAAAGGCATTGACTGAATTAGAAAAGCGAATCATGGAAGCAGAGCAAGAAAAACTCACTCTCGAACAGCGCGCTGCTAAAGCCTTCGCCAATCGTAACCAACGAGAAGGACGCCGTGTATCAAAGCAACTCGATCAGCTTAAGTCTCAAATAGATGATCTTTATGACAAATGGATAACAGAGCAGGATAAGTCCACTCAGAACTAAAAATGGAAAATAAATTACAGAAATACGATGAGCAAGTAAAACAGGATTTTAGATGGAATTTCATTGTTAATGCCGCTGATTTTGCACTTTATACCCTTGCGCTGAGTTTTGCTTCTATTCTGACTATACTACCCGCATTTGTAAGCAAATTCACAGCCTCAAATGTCATTATCGGTATGATTCCGGCTATCAATGTCATAGGCTGGTTGATGCCGCAACTTGCTGCTGCAAAATATGTAGAGAAATTTGACAAAAAAAAGCGTTTTGTAGTCGTTATAGGAGTCTGGGAGCGTTTACCCTGGTTGTTTGTTGCTCTAGCAATTATTCTGCTTCGTAATTCTCAGTCTTTTTGGATATTGATGGCTTTTTTTGTTTGCTATGCAATGTTCTGTTTTGCAGGAGGTATCAATACGCCGCCCTGGCTTGATATGATAGGCAAAATCATACCCGAAAAAAAACGAGGGCAATTCTTTGGCATTAGTAACCTTATAGGTAATGGGACCGGGGTCGGCGGAGCGTTAGTTGCAGGATATTTGCTGGAAAATCTAGCCTTCCCTTGGAACTTTGCTATATGCTTTGTCTGTGCATTTATCGCTATGTCAATTTCTCTGGGTTTTGTTGCAGCAACAAGAGAAACAGCGTATCCTGTGGTAAAAGAAAAATCTAGCTTGAATGATTACTTGCGACAGCTTACAATAATAGGCAAAACCAATCATAATTATTTATTTTTCTTAATTGCTGCTGTTTTTATCAGTTTTAGCTCAATGGCATCAGGCTTTTTTACAGTTCATGCCATCAGCAAACTCAATTTGACAGGAGAGGACATAGGAAGGCTTACTGCTATTACATTGTTTTTTCAGACTATATCAAATCCGTTATGGGGACAATGGGGTGATAAAAAAGGGCATAAAAATGTAATGGCTGTCAGTGCCGCTGGTATGGCGCTGAGTGCTGTCATTGCTATATTTGCTAACTCTACAATGGGTTTTTACGTCGTTTTCGCAATAATTGGTGCATCAATTAGCGCTGATACTATATCAAGGCTGAGTATAGTGCTGGAATTCTCTCCGCCTGAAGAGCGTCCAACCTACATCGGGCTTACAAACACCATAAGGGCGCCTTTTTCTGCTATCGCTCCACTCATTGGTGGATTACTCAGCGATCGATTCCAGCATCCCTTTGTATTTCTCCTCACAGCGGCCATAATTACCATTGGTTTATTCTTTTTGATAGTTTTTGTGAAAGAACCGCGTAGTCAAAGAGAGCGTCAGGATTAGATTTGATGCGGTTCAAATTCTCAGTTGAGGTAGGAAGATGAATTGTGCAGAAAAAATCGAAGCCGTTTTTGATGGGAAGTTGGTTGATAGAGTACCTTTTGCTCTTAAAGGATGGAGGATACCAAAATGTGAAATGGAAGATGTCCTTCTTAACGAAGGAATGTGTATCATTGATTCGGCAGGTGTTTATAGATCAGTAAGCCCAAATCTTGAATCAGAAGCACAATCCTTTGAGAAGAATGGTGCTACTTACCATAGAACAAATATCAAGACACCTAAAGGGAATCTTTCTTCATTAACTATGCAAGTACCGTCACCTAAAACAGAAAGCACTGCATGGCGAGTAGAGATGCTGTTTAAAAGTCCAGAGGATTATGATGCTGTCGAGTTTATGATAAGAGATAGACAATATTCGCCAGATTATGAAGCTTTTCTTAAAGCGCAGGAGAAAAGCAGTGGTGTATCCTTCTTTAAGACAGGCGCGCCCGGTTCTCCTATCCATACTATCATGTATGAGATTATGGGACTTGAAACTTTCAGCATTGAATGGGCAGAAAGGAGAGAAAGGGTTATTGCACTTCATGATGCCATCGCTGAAAATGAGCGGGAAATCTTTTCTATTGTCGCAAAGTCTCCGGCAAAGGTTGTGCAGTGTGGTGGAAATTATTCACCGGAAGTACTTGGCAAGAAAAGGTTCATGGATTATATATTGCCGCACTGGGAGGATGTTACTGCTATACTTCATGAGGGTGGTAAGATGGTAGGTTGTCATCTTGATGCGAATAACAAGTTATGGGCAAGAGAAGTAGGAAGTTCAGGATTAGATTGGATTGAGGCTTTCACCCCTGCTCCCGATACTGATATGACTGTAGCTGAGGCTCGAAAGATATGGGCAGGAAAGGTATTATACATTAATTTTCCTTCATCAGTGCATCTTGAGAGAGCAGAAGTAATTGAGAAAACGACAAAGCAGATCCTTAGAGAGTCTGCTCCCGGAGATCGTTTCATTGTGGGAATAACAGAGAATGTTCCTGAAAACAGATGGCGAGAAAGTTTTTACACAATTCTAAAGACAATTAATAAATTTGGTAAATTGCCTATCAGATGAGATAATTTATACCAGATTATTTTTATCAGTATAGAACACGCTTTTTGAAATTAGGAGGCAGTCATGAGAATAGGTATATATACAGGTTTAGCTGACGTAGATCAAATAGCTGATTATTGTCATCAGGCGGATGTTGATGAAATCGTTCTATCTGCCAGCACAATACCGGGATTTACTGAAAGAGGATTCATCAGTTCAGACAGTATAGAAAATTTTATAGGTGAAGTTGCACAACGCGGTATCAAAATCTCTTGTATGATACCGCCAAACCCATCTAAAGAAGCGGTTATTGGCGACAATAAAGATGAAGTCAGAAATCTATGCAGAATCCTACAAGCGATAGGTGAAGCCGATGTCAAAACTGTGCTTTTCTATCCGTTCGATCGCTTTAAAAACTATTTGGTGGAATATCATCATGAGAAACCGCCTTTGGAAGTTATGCCGGGCGATGAAAAATGGAGCGCAATAATCAGCTTTTTCAAACGTATAGTGGATGTTGCCGAAGAATATGATCTGAATATAGCAAACCATGTATTTGCGGTCAATATCATGCGTCAGGTTTTAGATGAAGTCAAAAGCCCTAACATTGGTGTTACTTACTGCACAGGTATGTATATCTTTGGCAATGATCCTTATGCAGGTATTGACATATATGGGCTTGAGAGAATATTCTTATGCCATGCACGAAATCTAATCAGGCACGGACCCGGACGTCAAGGGCATGAGGAAGTTCCGCTGGACAGCGGAGATATTGACATGGCTAGATATTTACATAACCTAATCAATGTCGGATATGAAGGTCTGGTTATTCCTGAGCATTGGGGTAATACTGGGAATGTTGTAGATTCCGTCGCATATTTGAAAAAACTAATAGATAGGTAGCGGCATGGCATTACCAAGCTATGAAAGGAGCAAGCTATGAGAATCATTGATCCGCATGTTCACATCTGGAAAAAAGATCCTGCCTTTCCTTATGCACCTGAGACCTTAAACCCACCAGCCAAAGATGCAACCCCTGAAATGCTACTGGAACTTATGCAAGCCAACGGAGTTGAGAAAACGGTTCTGGTTCAGGTTATTCATTATCGCTGGGATAACAGATATACAGCACAAGCATTGAAGATGTATCCAGATAAGTTTATGGGTGTTTGTCGTGTCAATCCAGAAGACCCATCTGCACCGGATCATCTTAGCTACTGGACTGAACAATATGGCTTTCATGGTGTTCGGTTGAGTCCTGCTTCGGATTCTTCTGGTGATTGGTTCACGGGTCCTAATATGGATCCCATATTCAAACGTGCTGAAGATATTGGTGTTCCAATGTTAATACTCACTAAACCAGGTCGTCTGCCTGCCCTTGCTGTTTTGCTGGATAGACATCCTGATCTTGACGTGGTTATTGACCATATAGCAGATTGTTCTCCAGACAACCCGGTGGATGTTCAGCGCCTGATAGATATGGCACGTTACCCAAGAGTATATGTGAAGATTAGCCATACATGGGGTATTTCTCGTGAAAGCTATCCATGGCGGGATACATACGATTTGGTCAAGATGGTTTATCAGACTTTTGGTGGGAAACGCATAATGTGGGCAACTGATTGGCCTGTATGCTTAGATAAAGCAAATTATAGTCAGACTTTGACAGTAGTGCGCGATGAAATGGATTTCATTGACTCAGATGATCTTGAATGGATCTTGGGTAAGACAGCACTTTCAATCTGGCAATTTATTTAAGGTATAAGGAGTCTCATCTCCCCTCCGCCTTTAGTGGTTGGCATTTCAATATGTTGACTGTGGCAAGAAAAGAAGATAAAAACTCATATTATTATTTGATTCTTCTTAGTATTTAGTATCAATTATCGCTAAAATTTTCTAATAAAAATAAAAAAATTTCGATTGATTATATTGTATAAATCTGTTATTATTATGTTTGTATGGGTTTTTTATCTAATTTACTTTAATTTAATTAATAAAAAATTAAACAAGAAAATTTATTGAGATGTTATTCATTGTTCATAAAACATATAATTTTGATAAGTTAAGTTGAGTAATGATCAAAGAGAGATGATAATGTCCATCGTAGAAGTAATAAAAGATACAAAATTGATTTTGGACTCATTGCCTGACATGGTAGCCGTGCTAGATAAACAACATAATATCGTGTTTGCCAATCAAGCAATGTCATCAAAGCTTGGTATTCGACCAGAGGAGTTAATTGGTCGCAAATGTTATGAGTGCGTACATGGGACAGATCAATCACCTGGTTTCTGCCCTCATTCAATGCTCTTAAAAGATGGTAAAAACCATGAGATAGAAATGCAAGAAAATAGGCTTGGCGGTTATTGTCATGTTATATGCTCACCCATTCGTGATGAAAATGGAGAGGTAATCGGAAGCAGTCACTCTGTAAAAAATATAGATGATCTTAAAATAACTGAAAAGAAGCTAAGAGATAGTGAATCACGGTTTAGAGAACTTTTTGAAAATAGCAAGCTTTCAGAAGATCAGATAAAAGCTTCGGAGGAGAAATATCGCGCACTATTTAATAGTTTATCAGATGCAATATTCATCCACGACATGGAAGGATGTTTCTTAGCGGTAAATGATGCTGCCGTCGAACGATTAGAATATAACCGTGAGGAATTGCTAAATATGGCTCCGAAGGATATTAATGCACCTGAATACGCCAAACGGATACCAGACCGTATAAAACAACTGATGAATAAAGGGCAGGCTTTCTTTGAAACAATACATATCGCTAAAGATGGTAGGGAAATACCAACTGAAATTAATAGCAAGGTCATTAATTATAACGGAAAGCCTGCTATTCTTAGTATAGCCCGTGATATTACAGAACGTAAAAAGGTAGAGGAGGATCTAAGAAGAAGCGAAGAACGGTATCGAGGCCTTTTCAATGATGTTCCCATTGGATTATATCGTACCTCTCCTTCTGGACAAATCCTAGATGCTAATATTGCCGATGTAAATTTACTTGGTTATCCAGATAGGGATACTTTTCTAGCTACTGACGCTAATGATCTATATGTAGATCCTGATGTCCGTGATCAAAAGTTATCCGAAATCAATAGTAAAGGTGTCCTTGATTCTGAGTTACAATTACGCCGATATGATGGATTACATATTTGGGTACACGACGTCAGCAAGGTTATTAAAGATGACCAAGGTAACGCTTTATATTATGATGGTATATTAGAAGATATTACCGAACGCAAGCAATCAGAAAGGTTATTAAGAGAGAATGAAGAGAAATATAGAGTGTTGGTTGAGAGTTTGCCTAATGTGATCATGAGATTTGATCGTGATGCACGTCACTTATTTGTAAGCAATTCAGTAGTAAAAGATACTGGAATGATGCCTGACAAATTTATTGGGAAAACCCATCGAGAGCTTGGATATCCTGACGAACTATGCAAATATTGGGAACAGTCCATATCCAGGGTGATTAATACAGGTAAAGTCTGTGAAGATGATTTTGAATTCGAAGGTATAAATGGTGCTGTGATATACAACAGGCGATTAGTTCCAGAGATTGATGAACACGGTAATGTTAGAACAGTATTGAGTATCGCTCATGATATAACAGAATTTCGTAAGTCCGAAAAGAATTATCAGAGTATATTCAACTCCATGATCAACGGTTTTGCGTTTCATGAGATCATCTGTGATGAATCTGGAAAACCCGTTGATTATCGTTTCCTTAATGTTAATCCTGCCTTTGAGAGATTAACGGGATTAAGCAGGGAATCTGTGATCGGAAATACAGCTTTGAAAGTATTACCTAACCTTGAGCCTTATTGGATTGATATATACGGTGAAGTGGCTTTGACCGGAGAACCTGCACACTTCGAGAATTACAGTCAAGATTTGGATAGGTATTTTGAGGTTACAGCATATTCCTCTAGAAAAAACCAGTTTGCCACTATCTTTAACGATATTACTGATCGTAAACGATCTGAAGATCTCCAGATAAAGCTTCAGCAAACATCCAAACTCGAATCTATAGGTCAGCTTGCTGGCGGGATAGCGCATGATTTTAATAATATGCTTACTGTTATTCAGGGTAGCACGTCCTTAGCAATGATAGGGCTTAATCGTAACGACCCTCTCTTTAATAGGCTGAAAATGATTGAAGAAGCCTCAAATCGTGCTGGGGAACTTACACGGCAATTGCTAGCTTTCTCACGTAAACAAATTATTGAACTAAAAATTATTAACCTAAATGACGTGATTATGAACTTGCAAAAGATGCTAGGTAGATTAATAGGTGAAGATATTGAGTTGAAGATATTCTTAAATAAAAACCTTGCGAATATGAACGCTGATACTGGGCAGATAGAGCAGATTATTATCAATCTTGTAGTTAATTCTCGTGATGCTATGCCACAAGGTGGAAAGCTGACAGTAGAAACATCAAATGTATTCCTTGACAAAAATTACTGTCGTAAACATCCTAATGTCCAAGTAGGCAATTATATACAGATGACAATAAGCGATACTGGTCATGGTATGTCTGAAAAAACAAAGCAACATATATTTGAGCCATTCTTCACTACAAAGAAACTTGGCGATGGAACAGGGCTTGGGTTAGCTACAGTATATGGAATAGTCAAACAACATAATGGTTACATTGAGTGTTATTCAGAGCTTGGCCATGGTACAACGTTTAGGATTTATCTACCTCATGCTGATGAAGACAAAACGGCCGAGCTAAAAGAATCAGAAGATACAGGCATAATTTTAGGTAGTGAGACTATACTGCTTGTTGAAGATGAGGATATCGTAAGAGATATGACTGCTGATTTTTTGAAACACTTGGGATATAACGTACTTATAGCGGAGAATGGAGGCACTGGATTAATCATCGCAGAGCAATATAGCAAGATAATCCATTTGCTGATGACTGACGTAGTAATGCCTGTCATAAATGGTCGCCAACTTGCAGAGCGATTGCTAAATATACATCCTGAGATGAAGGTGCTATATACATCTGGTTATACCCAGAATGTGATAGAGGAGCATGGAATTTTAGAGGAAGGCATTAATTTCATAAGTAAGCCTTATAGATTGCAGGCACTAGCAAATAAACTCAAAAATGTGTTAAAAGGAAAGTAATGATAGTATAAAATTATGCTATCCAACTGAAACGACGTTAATGTACTATCGGATATGGAACTGGTATAAAGTCTCATACATTGCCATTACATTCTCAGGTGTAACATCAGCCTGAATATTGTGAATCGGGTAGAATATGAATCCGCCGTTTGGAGAAAGGCTTTCTATCCTCTGTTTTACGTCCCATCTAACATCATCTGGCGTTCCAAACGGCAATACTTTCTGCGTATCGCACCCGCCACCCCAGAATGATATGCGGTCACCAAACTCCCGCTTTATGTCATCCAGACTCTTACCTGTTACCTGTACAGGGTTTAGTATATCTATACCTATCTCTATAAAATCATTCAACAGATCGTATACCTGACCATCAGAATGAAAGAAGATATAAAATGGCTGTGGAAATATCTCTTTCTGAGCCTTAAAAAGTTTCTCATGTCGAGGTTTAATCATCTTGCGGTACATATTCATGGAAATCATCATGCTTTCCTGACCGGCTACGTCATCGCCCTCTCTTATGAATTGTATATATTGCCTGATCCGTTTTGACGCCATCTCGTAAAAACGGATTTTTAAGTCAACGAGCTTATCCATCAGCTTACACGCCAATTCAGGATTTACAGCCAGGTCCATAAGGAAATCCTGAGTGCCTCTGATCCTGCAACTCATTTCGAAAATGCCAGCGCACACGCTTTCAAGTATGACTGCATAACCATCATCATAATACTTTTTAGCTTTATCAACCAATCCTTCAAGAAGTTTTGGGTCACCAGTATCAGGGAATGAGAAATTATCAATATCGTCCTCTGTAATTTCACCAGATAAAGGGCTTTTAACGAGATTGAAGTATAAAGACCCTTCGGGCATCTCCCATCTAACACCCCATTCGTCAATAAATGCCTTTGTGCTTCCTATTTCCTCTATTTTTGGATTCTTTCTGGTGATGTTTGGGATCAATCCCCTGACATCAACCTTTAGCTCTTTTAAAAGTTCCTCGTCTACGATTATCAACTGCTGAAGTGTGTCGTAAAACTCTATTTTTGCCTCTTTACCAAGATACTTCATCAGATTGACATACGCAATCCTAGCTATTCCTGTCACGAATGAACTACCAAGATCGAGGGGTATCCTGTCTAGCTCCTCATGGTTCAGTGCTTTCAGTACTCTATCTCTTGAAGTCATAGCTTTCCTTTCATAAACTATTTTTCCGTGTTCGAGGAGGTCTTTTCAATCCCATTCTTCTTAATTTCTTAGACACGGAATCTTGTGTTGTGATTAAATTATCAGCCATATCGCTGTCAGACATCCGCAGATAGTTTTCTGCAAGAAATTTCTCAGATTCAGGTGTCCATTTGAAAAAACGCCGCAACCCTAGCCTTATAAGACGGTTATTAATAGATAGCGGGGTCGTTTTCAATCGCTTTGCAAGCTCTTTATTTGACATAACGAGATAGTTGGTTCTCAGGTACTTATCTTTTCTCTCATCCCATCTGTTTTTTCTGATAAGTCCCAGTTTTTGCAACTGGTAAGCGATGGAATAGGCAGACGTGCCGAAATGCTCTGCAAGTGTTGCATTGTTCATACTCAGGTAGTTGAGTGACAAAAACTCACGATCTTCTTTTATCCAGCGTTTTCTGGATTTGTTAGCTTCTTTTTTTGTTTGATTCATATCCATAGATTATTCCGTGGTTAAATGATGGAACGTAAATAATACAGTGCTTATTTATTATCATGTAATTATCCCATATATGCCCTGACTTTTCAACGCATAAAACGAACCATGAATATTTATTGACGCTTGAATATAAACTATGTGATAATAGAGTATCTACTCACGAGAAATTATGTTAAAGTGATACTTTAAGGAGAACACTAACATGAATCGAAAAAAAATAAAAGTTGAAGGTATAATTCCTGCTCTTGTAACACCTATGAATGATGATGAATCTATAAATGAGAATGGTCTGCGAACTATAATTGACTACGTTATCAAGGGTGGGGTTCATGGTATTTTTGTCAGCGGGAGTCAGGGTGAATCTTTTTCTTTAACCGTCGAAGAAAAGAAGCGTGTCATAGCGACTTCAATCGAGGCATCTGCTGGACGAGTTCCCATATATGCAGGAACAGGGACGATTACGACTGCACAATCTGTTCAACTGACGAAGATGGCAAGGGAATTGGGCGCTGACGCTGTATCTGTAACAACGCCGTATTTCATTAAACCATCACCTAAAGAACTGGTTGATCACTACAAAGCCATCTCGAATGCGGCAGAAGATATGCCTGTCTTATTGTATAGCAACCCAATGAGAACAGGCGTAGTGATTGATGTAGATACCGTTGTAAAACTGTCTGAGCTAGATAACGTCGTCGGTATGAAAGACAGCAGTGCGGATATAGTCCAGACAACTGCTTATATAGAAGCAACAAAAGGGAAGAATTTCTCAATACTTGTAGGGAATGACGCTTGTATATTTGTTGCGTTAATGTCGGGTGGCAAAGGTGCAGTCGCTGCGACAGCAAACGTTGCACCTGCGGTGATAGTTGGCATATATGACGCTGTGAAGTCTGGTAACATAGATAAAGCGAGAGAGCTACAATTTGAGCTACTACCGATAAGGAGAGCATTCACAATGGGAACTTTTCCTGTAGTAATTAAAGAAGCGCTGAATCTGATGGGTTTGCCTGCTGGACCTGCAAGGCGACCGATTCAGGGATTGCCAGCGGATAAAAAAGAGGAATTAAAGAGGGTTTTGTCTTGTGCTGGATTGTTGAATAGCTAAATTAATTGTTTTTGTAGCCCAAGATTCTATCTTGGCTGTAATAATTGCCAACTTAGAAAGTTGGGCTACAAAGTGCCATAAGCTACATATAAGGGCAGGTTTCATTTGAGCATTTATACCCCTATACCCCTAATCTTTCTCTGTTGTAGGTGGTTTCTCTTTTGGTGATGGGGTTTTAAGCATTTTTTTAGCTTCCACAGATACAGGCTCTGGACCAACACGCTCTGGTGGATTTTGCAATAATGCTGTTTGCCCAAGATACGAGTATTTTAATTCTTTTCCAGTAATAGTCGCTTCGTAAGCTAACGCTGGTTGAATATATTTTCCTCCGTTGTCATAGTAAACCAAAATAAAATTGTTGATCTCAATCTTGTCAGTTAATTCCATTTCTCTTTTCAAGAAACTTTCAATATCTCCAATGATCGTCTTAATTGAACGTAGTTCCTCTAGTTTCAACTCACGTCCACTATCTATTTCTGCCCAGCGACGAGATCCACCAACAATTTCACCGTTATCGCCAATTCTGACAATCATCTTGGACCCGGAGCCAATAACAGGAACTTCATCTAAATTTCGTGAAAAGTATACTATCCGCATCTGATCTCGCACAGGACCTTCATTGCCAGTATTTGGATCAAATGAGGCAGAACGTATCCATCCAACATGAGCAGGGACCATCTCTTTTAGATTACCAGGTTCCATGTTATTTTTCTGTAGAAAAGACTGTGCTATCTTAATGGATTCATTGTCATTTGGCAGATTACCCGGTTTGTCATCAATTTGATCTGACATGCCATGATTGAACGATAGATATCCAGTAGATAACTCCAACATCATAAAGTTTGACGATTTTTGCATATCTGATACGCTGATTACGTCATTAACCTGAATAGGGTCTCCTTTTAAACCCTCTTGAAACAATTGTTTGGTATATGTATCAAATGTCTTACGGTCTTCTCTAACAGGTTGTATTTCATAAACTTTCAGTTTAGCGGCTCGTTCTAGCATAGCATTATCAGGCTTAACCTTAAAAACGATATTATTAACTTTAGTCGCACAACCAGCAAAAAATACTACCAGAATCACTGAAATAGCAAATCCTATAAATATTTTAGTTTTCATTGAATACTACTCCTTTCTTCGAGTTTTTATCAAATCTCACTATTCTTCCCAAACGCTATATAGCGAGTCACTAGCTACTGGATCAGCAACATACGAACCCATTTTATCATCTTTACATTTAATCGCCATAATAGCGCTGGCATGACCGGGGTATTGCACCCCCAACAAACTTAAAAACCAGCCGCGTTCTTCTTGAACAGCAGAGAACCAACCACACCACACAATATTATTACCTAAGCAGTGGTTAGCAAAATATTTTGGAATACTATTATCGGACTGGCTGAGAGTATGAAATCCCATTGCCTGATGTAAACCACCAAAGATACCTCCGGTAGAGGTATGACACCATTTGTTCCAGTCAAAACCGGGATCAGGATAAGCTATAATTGTAGAGCAACTTTCTACAACGAAAAACTCCATATCACCCATGTTAGGTAGATCCCCATAAGCGGGACAAGTTCGAAGATCAACATCACCAGTTTTATCATGGCATGCCATCTCCCAATAACCACCATGGCACGATACATAAGCCATATCCTGAGAATCTACGTACAAATCATGAGAACTATTAAACAGAAATGGTTCCATCCAATAGTATTGGTCATATTTCCATTGGTGTCCTCCAATAGTTTTTGAAGTTTCAAAGTATTTAATAAAATTCCATACGTTACGGACAAATCGGTCTTCTGCTTGAGCGACATAGCCGCCGATCTCACGACTGTCAGCCCAAACCTGTCCTACCTGAAAGACAAAGGACAATATACAAATAATGACAATAAATAGTGGTAAGCGTTGTTTGTTGTTCATATCCAGGTCCTCCTTTTGTCGTTGTTCCAAACAGAAATAATTTGTTACGTTCTGTCTCTCAAAAATGATATTTGGATTATCATTTCTATATCAAATTAGGTAGCAATATCTATACCAAAGTACAAAAATAGTCAAAAATCGCAATATAGAAATGTTATAGTGTATAAAATAAACGTGAGAGAATGATTTGTGAGTGTGAAAATAACACCCCATTTTATAATGAAAATGGATATAAACCCTTGTCTTGCTAGATTTAGGATGGTGGGTGTAGAAATTACACTACAGTGTATTTTTTACACCTATTGGGAAATATGATTTACAGCAAAAATTGTAAGAAGGTAAGAGCTATAGTTTTGCACTTTTTTGAATAACATAGTGTTTATGAGGTTTTATAGAGCATATTGCAATAGGCTCCTACGGAATGAAAATCCACATGAAATATAGCTTTTTAGAGATTTATTGGTTTAAAAGTGCAAAAGTATAGATGTAATCTTTAGTATTAGATATTATTTAAAGCCTTTTAAGCGATACCATTGTTTGCTCAAATCTCAGGACGTGGCTTATTAGCTTGTCGTTTCGCCTTAAAGTGAAATCTCGCACAAGATGGAATCCAACTTCCTCCATATAAGAGGTTATTCTGTCATACATATCTTGTGCTATGAATAAAACGAGTTTGCCGTTCGGTTTAATCACACGACATAACTCAGGGAGGGAATCTATAACGCTCTGCCTACATTTATTACTAAACGGCGGCTCGGTGATTATAGTGTCGAATGTGCCATCTCCGAATGGTAGTTTTCGTGCATCGGCAATGGTGTTGCGATTATTTGTAACTTGGGCAAGTCCCGGTCTTATTACTGGATCAAGGTCGGAAGCAAATGTCTTAAATCCTCTTGATAAACATTCGATTACAAGACCGCCTATACCTGCAAACGGGTCAAGTATAACTTCATCTCCGTTTAGCTCAGAGATATTCAGGATAAACTTTGCATCACTCGGCGATACTCCACGTTTGCGCCTTTGCCCCTTTGCCTGCTTGACTTCACCGTCTTTCTCCACAAAAAAGATACGCTGATGAGGGGCGTTATCGAGCAATTCCTTCTTGTCCTGACGGTATATCTCTGTCAGGTGTATCTTTATGTCACGAAACCTGATCCAGCCGACGACCCATCTAGCTGTACCGTGTGAATGAAGTTCTTCCCCAAGATAAGGTTCCTCGTGTGCGCTGAGTATTCCGTAAGTGTAGCCCAATCTCTCTGCAAGTCTGGCGACTTCCTCGATGGGTGCTTCAATGGAGATGTGAAAGCGCATCTTGAAGGGTAGTTCAAGTAATACTTTAAGCTTGTAGTTCCTGAAAACACTCAGAAATTCAGCTTTTGCGGTTTCATAGTCTATACCATGGCCGCCCTTTTTTGTCCTAAAGAAAACCTGAAAGTAATCAGACATCGCTATCAGCTTTGGGGTATGACCCCAGGAATTTCACCAGTATAGACATCTTTTCCAGTTGTTCCAGACCCTTTTTGATTGGCTCATCGTCTATGTGACCTAGCATGTCAACGAAGAATATATATTCCCATGCCTTCATGCCCGATGGTCGCAGTTGGATATTAGTAAGATTAAGACCTTGTTCGGCAATCAGTGTCAGTGCCTTTGCGAGCGCGCCAGCCTCATGTCTTACAGAGAACAAAATTGACGTTTTATCATTTCCGGTTCTTTCGCTGTAATGGTCTCCGATCACGAAAAATCTAGTCATGTTATTTGGTAAGTCCTGAATTTTCTCAGCCAGAGTATCAAGTCCATACAATTCAGCCGCAAGTTTGCTTCCGATAGCGGCGATGTAATCGCTCTTAGCTGCAATCTTGGCGGCTTCGGCACTGCTAGATTCAGCAACAATTCTTACGTCTTTCAAGTTCCTATCAATCCATCCTCTGCATTGAGCGAGAACCTGCGGATGAGAATGTATTTCCTTGATTTTTTCAAGTGGAACGTTTGAAAGGAGATAATGTGAAATCTGCACGAGTATCTCCGCGCAGATCATTAGATTTGTTCTTACAAGGGCATCCATTGTCGGATTAACAGCCCCTTCAGTAGAATTTTCAATGGCAAGGACGCCATAATCAGCCCTTTTTGTCTCAACCTCCCTGAAAACTTCCGCCTCGCTTCGCATAGGCTTATAGATCACTGATGAACCAAAATTCTTTATGCCAGCAAGATGAGTGAAGGACGCCTCAGGTCCCAAAAACGCAACTGACATCTGTTTTTCAAGCGACCGACATGCTGACATTATTTCTCTATAAATGTACGTTAATGCTGTGTTTGGAAAAGGTCCTTTATTGAGTGTAGTAAGCCTTTGCAGAATTTCCTGTTCCCTATGGGGAGCATAATACGTTGAACCGGTTTTAGCTTTTAACATTCCGATCTCTAATATAATCTCTGTTCGTTTGTTGAGTATTTTGAGTAGCTCTTCATCCAGAGCGTCTATTTTTTCTCTAAGTTCCTTTATATCCACAATCTATTCCTCATTAAACAATTACTTCATGTGAGTAGGATGGGCATTGCCCATCCTACAATATTTTACTTTCCTTTGAATATCCTATCCATGTGTGCGCTTATGTCGTAAATTGTCTGATCCGGGAAACTGCTGTAAGTTCCCATCTCTGCGGTTATGTAATCGTTATAACCAATGTCTTTGAAGGATTGCATAACAGCAGTCCAGTTTATGTCGCTGTCCAGCAGATAGGTGAAGGTTTTCGGACCTACCCTGAACCCTTTGACGTGAACTTTCACAAGCCTTGATCCAAGACTGCGGATCCAGTGCTGTGGGAATCCGTAGATTAATATATTGCCGACGTCAAAGTATGCGGCAACGTATTTACTTCCAATCTCGTCAATGTATTTTACAAACTCAATCGGGCTGAGGAGGAAGTTATTCCACACGTTCTCGATAGCCACGTAGACTTTGAGTTCTTCGGCAACTTTTGCAAGTTCCTTGATTTCCTTTTGAGACGTTACGTACGCATCCTCGTAACAGACATCTGGATTGACCACTGCCGGAACTAGAAGAACAGTATCTGCCCCCACGATAGCCGCTGACTTGAGCGATTTCATCATGCCCTCAACGGATTTTTTTCGTACCTCGGGGTCTGGACTGGAAAGCGGATACTGCCAGTGTGCGCTGTTCATGATACTTGGTATCTCTAGTCCATATTTATCGGCAAGTGCCTTCATGTTTTTGCTTTCATCATCAGTATCAACCGTCCATATCTCAACACCCTGAAAACCAGCATCTTTTGCCAGCTTAAATTTATCTTCCAAAGCGCCAGGGACACTACCCAAACAAATTCCTTTTTTCATATTTTTCTCCTTTTTAATGGTTATTTGACAGAGATGCTTTAATCACGAATTTCACCAATAGGACAAATTACACGAATTATGAAAAATCTCTTTTATCCGCTAATTTTCGCTAATCTTCACGAATTTTTTATATTCGCGATTATTAGCGCTATTAGCGGATATATCTTCCTGAGTAATTCGTGATTTAATTATGGATTTCGTTTCCAGAATAGCGTAAAATATGGCTATGCGGAGGACGATATTGCCATGATACTGCTTTAATAATCTCTTGTTGCCTGTCTGTTTTCTCAGAGTCAGGCAATTCCACAACAATATCGTCAACATCATGCGGACCAATACGCCAATGCCCAATAACGGATCCTTGAAACTCACCATCAATAAGCAAATATTGAAGCACTTCCCGATCACCAAATTTTCGCTTTAATTCAGTAGCATGAGATCTTGTCAGCATATCCGATCTGTGAAGCATAAAAACCGAAGGCTTAATTTCACTTGGTTTCAAGGAAATATCTTGGGCAAGGATCCAACCCTCGCCAAGTCCTTCCACTGTTTTCGGTATAATTAGACCGTTCTTCTCCATATTCTGCAAAAGTTCTGTCAGCAATTTTAAGGCGAACTGCGACCAGTCTTTTATTTGCTCTAAAGTTGCGAAGACATGAGCATGGAGAAAACGCAACAATACCTGAGTTGAAGTTTCTTCCCATTTCTCTTTTTCTACTTTAATCTCAGACCATTCAGATGTGAATTCATACCAGTTACGCTCCCAATCGCTGTCTATCTGATCTTCATAGACGAGGAAAGCCTCCTGAAGCCTGTGTAAAGCGGGCGTGATCTGCTTTATGAGTAGCCCTGTTTCCTCTTTGATCTGACGAGGAGTAAGAGTCTCTGAGCGTTTTATGGCTTCAAATACGGTTTGTTGTATCTCGTTAAACCATGGCAGAGGACGGCAAAAGGCGTTTGCATAAACCTCTAAGTCCTCTGCGAGAACATAGCCAATAAGCCCGCCTAAAAAACGCCCTTTGACGATGATACGCTCACCCCTCATCTTATCCGATACAGCACCGTCATCAAAGGCTGTTCTATGCACCAGCTTTGGCGGATCCCCGGGAGCAGAGAAAAACACAGGAGACACTGGTTGTAAAAGCCTGAAAAGCTCTTTATACTCATTGGGGACTTGGAGTGGTTCAGTAAATCGCTGACGTCTTAAACGTTCCGTAAGTATTGTTGTCTTATCCATGTCGGCTTTTACCTTTACTTCACTTTGCCTATAAGTTCCTCAAAATCGTTAATTTCCTTAATGGAGGGAAGAACTCCTATCTCAAGCTTATACTCACGTTTTTCCCCTGGTTGAAGGAATTGGAGTGTCCCGTTTTCACGCTCTTTATCACGACCTTCAACGAGGCAGTTGGCAGGCTCCATACCGACCACGTAGGCGCCTTCGCCGTTCATTTTCCATTCGATGAATCTTGGAAATTGGCTTTTAAGGTACTTTACATAAAACCCAAAACCATGACCGTTATTGAACGCTTTATTGACTAGAGCGGAGTATGCGTAACCATCTTTATCTGTTGCCATCTCGTGATAATATACTCTCTCTTTAAATCCCGGTGTTGGAGCCTGGAATTTATAGTGATGTTCGGCGTCAATTTTTGCCTCATCATCTCTTGTAACCATACCTTTCGAGGTTGAGAGCAAAAGAGAATCCTTATCAACCGCAGGGAATCCTCCATTTATGTGGTAGAGATACATGTGTGGAACTGGATCAAATCCCAGATTCTCAACAACGTCATGAAGATAGAATTTCGATTCGCCAAGTTTTGCCCATACCTTACGGGTAAGGGCTATATTCTCACCAAAAAGAACCGCCTCACGCACCTTTCCCTGCACCCATATAACGTAATCATCGCCTTGCCATTCACCGTCTGCCCAGACGTTTTTTGCAGGAGTATTAGATACTCGTCCATGCAGACCTAATTCCTTTCCTTCGTCAGTGCATGGCATGCCAGCATAAGTCATTCCACAGGTTGCAATAAGCCCGCCAAAAAATCCTCTCAGCCATCCAAGTCCTTCCGGTTCAAAGAACGCTGGACTGACGTCACCTGTTGGCGATCTCCAACATAGTGGTTGTCCCTTATATTCCGCATAAGTTACATCCATACCTCTATCGGGTGTTACTGTAAAGCTAAATCCACTCCCTGTTTTAATATCTACTGCATGAACGCCTTTTTCGTTGCCATCATTCAGTAGATAACTCTTTGCGCCAGCGACCTGAGATATATCCCCGACCCTGCTCATTAATTCTTTTCTTGAATATTCCTGCCCATATAACTTTGCCATTTTTCGTCACCTCGCTATATATTAATTAAAATATAATTGTAGGTTGGGTCGAAGCAATGAGACCCAACTATGACGATACTATGTTGGGTTTCGTTCCTCAACCCAACCTACCTACTACCAAATATACAATTTACTTTGTTTTCTCTAAACCGAAAAGCCCAAACGGGTCTGTGCGAAGGAAATCCTCATAAATCCCAATAAAAGCTTTGGCTTTGAATAATTTACACTCGGCGTTACCGATACGACGTTCACGAATTAGCCCTTTTCTCTTCGCTTCTTCCCAAGCTTTCATCCATGGATCACCGGGAGTTTCGCCATATCCTATAGCCCAGACATCAGCAGGATAATCTCGTTTGATGTCCTCTGGGATTTTGAATATTTCCAGAATTTTATCTGGTATGTCTACACCAGCGAGATGTATACTAGAGCAACGGTTAATGTCCACGCCAAGCAGGAGTGCCCAGCCATCAATATTAAGCAAATGCTTATACCCTTTGCTATGTAGTTCTGCATCACGTCCCCATGCGCACACTCTACCGGGATTCTTGCCCAATACTGTTCCAGATCTTCTGCGAAACTCGTCCGCAATCACACCCATCCCTGTTCTTTCTTCAGAATCATCTTTAAGGAACCGAACTCTCCAAGTTACTCCTCTCGCTTTTTCTTCTTCTATAAGAGGCAATGCCCGGCTTACAGGATAGGCAGACATCACCAATGCGCCATCCTCGCCGACAACATTCATAAGCGCATCAATCACTGTGGATGCACCGCCTTGCACATATCCAAAGCTACTCAAGGAACTATGCACTTCCACAGCATCACCCCGACTAATGCCTAGTTTCTGTAGCCCATCCTCAATATCCCTTTGGGTGACTGATGTACAACTTTGCTTATCGAGGGAAATCATCATAATCTCCTTAATTAGCTTTCGTGGAAATGACAAAAAACCTAGTGAAAAACTATTATGGAACTTTTATGCCTTCGACAGCCAATCGAATCCTATATAATGACGTTGAGCCTGTGATATAAAGAGTCTTCCAGTCTTTATCACCCCATGCCAGATTAGCCGCAACTTCCGGCATATCAATCCTACCGAGTTTATTGCCAGATGGATCAAATACTGATATTCCACCCGGACTTGTAACATAGACGTTGCCCTCTGAGTCAATCTTCATGCCATCAGTGGTGCCGGGTTCCGTTCCTACTAATTCAGCAAAAATACGACCATTGGCGATCGTTCCATCAGGTTTTACATCGAAAACACGAACAAACACACGCTCGCTATCATCAATATATAGAAGCGACTCATCAGGTGAGAATGCGAGTCCATTTGGTCTATAAAATTCATCAGTCAGTAGAGCTAAAGTCTTACCATCTGCGGATAGACGATAAACACCTTGAAATGGCAATTCTTGTTCACCTACATTTCCAAATTCTGCTGTCAATCCATAAGGCGGGTCTGAGAAATAGATACTGCCGTCAGACTTCACTACAACATCGTTGGGACTGTTTAGTTTTTTACCATTGTATCTGTCTGCGATAGTAACTACTGTCCCATCTTTCTCTGTACGTGATACACGACGGTTTGCGTGTTCACAAGCGAGCAGCCTGCCCTGTTTATCCAGAGTGAGTCCGTTGGATTTTCCACTTGGTTCTCTGAATAACTCTGCGCCTTTGGCTTCTGTATATTTTCTCATCTTGTTTGCGGGAATATCGCTAAAGAACAGGCATCCCTGAGACGCATCCCAGATGGGACCTTCTGTAAATACAAACCCTGTTGCTATTTTCTCCAATTTTGACTCTTTGGGAACTATATCATTAAATTCTCGCTTCATAAGTATTCTCTCCTTTCAAAATAATCTACTCATTCAGAAATTTTTAAGATGCTTTGATTATAGACTATGTTTGATAAAGTGTCAACATTGAAAGGAGATGTGCCTTATGAAAGATATTATAGGGAAAGATATTACAAAACTAGGTGAACTTTGGCAAGAGGAAATAATGAACCTATCAGATATGATCTAAGGAAAGATCATTCACCACAACGATCTTTCCTTTTACAAAGATTATCTTGATTTGATGTTTGCCCATGCAGTTGATACTTTGGACTGAGAGCTTAAAGCAGGCGGAGCTGTATTTACTCTCTCTGCTATAAAACCTTTTGCATTTCTGTGACTGTCAAAATATACTCCTACAATTTGACCCCTAGAGTTGATAGAACTGGTGCAAGTGCAAGCTGAACCCGGAACGTCAATTTGCGCAAAATTACCTTTCTCAAGTAGATAGCCATGCATAGAAAAATCGTTACCAGAGAATTGCCCCACGATCTGACCATTGTCATTGATACCATAGGCAAATGTATAAGCAGCGCCAGGAAATTCAATTTTGGTAAAACTACCATTGTCATATAGGAATCCATAAAAAGATGAAAAATCAGATGTATAGAATCCAACAACTTGACCACAAGCGTTGATTGTATGTGCAATAGCAAATATAGCATCTGGCGGATCAATTGTAGTGAAATTACCGTTATTAAGGATATATGCGTGTGTTGACCAGTTCATATCGGTGTATTCTCCGCCAATCTGTCCACGCTGATTAATACCCCATGCGGCAGTTGATATAGCACCTGGGTAATCAATCACAGTTAGTTTTTTACCATCAAGCATATAGCCATGATTAACACCGTTTCCAGCGGTGAACATACCTACAATCTTTCCTTGTTCACTAATAGTGCCTGACCAAACGTTTTCGGCTTCGGGGATAGTGACTTCAGTATACGTATTGCCGTTAAGTAAAAAACCGTGGGCTCTACCATCTGCAGTGACATAGTACCCAACAATCTTTCCATTAGCATTTATATCTAATGCAGATGTCCAAACGGCACCAGGGAATATAACATCCTTAAAAATAAATGTCCCTGATTGTTTTGCATAAGCTGTTGTTAGAATAAACAAAGAAAAAATAAAGGTAATCATATAGACTTCAATATAGAGTTTTATATATCGCTTCATTTTGTGTCTCCTTCGTAATATTTTGATTTTACCACGTTTACACCATTATTACAGATTAATAGAAAAAACCATCCCCCCTTACCGTTTTTGAATTATCAAGGTCACTACTGAAGATAAATTTGAATCTATCATCTATGGTATTAATAATCCGACAAGCGCAAGAACAATCGAAAAAAAATTTAACCTGATAGATTCCACTGTATTAATTATATTATAATCAATTTTATTATCTCACTCATAACATTATTAGTCAACAAAATTGATTTGACTCTCAGATATAACTTTGTTGTTCGTTTTCTGACACTTATATTCTATTTGTCGTCAACTTTTTGTCTTTTTGGTCTTTTTAAAACGACTTCCAGATATCGCCTTATTTTATCACAGGAGGTTATTTTTGTCCGAACTCATGTCCTAAGATCGGAAAAACAAGGTTGCATCCTCAGTTTCCGTTTATAATTGAGATATAAATAGATTTGTGATATAATACCTCAAGATGAAAAATGAATTTAGCGATATGAAACGTTTCTATGAGAGGATATATAATGACGAATTGGTGGCAATTGGAAATTCAGGAAGTAACCAAAACTCTGAATACCGATCCCGCAAAGGGACTTTCATCTGACGAAGCGAAGCTTAGATTAGAAAAATATGGACCAAATAAACTTGCCGAAAAAAAAGGAATCTCACCTTTAAGTATTTTTATTGATCAATTCAAGGATTTTATTATATGGGTATTAATCGCTGCCGCGATAATTTCTGGACTTATGGGAGAATGGATTGATACCCTTGCTATAATAGCGATTGTTATTTTAAATTCGATCCTGGGATTTATCCAAACATATCGAGCAGAAAAATCCCTTGCCGCCCTTAAAAAGCTGTCCAGTCCCACTTCAAAAGTCATACGTGATGAACAGCATAATGTTATAGAATCTTCCCAACTGGTCCCCGGGGATCTGATTGAACTTGAATCTGGGGATAATATCCCTGCCGATAGCCGTCTTGTCTGGCTTACCGCAAGTTTTAGTGTTCAGGAAGCCAGCCTTACAGGAGAATCAACTCCCGTTGCAAAAGTTATGAATGCTCTGAAAGGAGAGACAATTCCCTTAGCAGATAGAGTAAATATGACATATATGGGAACTTCTGTTACTCATGGAAAAGCAAGGGCTGTCGTTGCCGAAACTGGTATGAATACCGAGCTTGGTAAAATTACTGGCATGATTCAGGATATAGAACGAGAATCAACCCCTTTGCAAAAGAAACTGGAGCAGTTTGGTAAGTGGATCGTCTATTTCTGTTTTGTCATTGTTGGGCTTGTATTTGCATTAAGTCTTATTCGCAGTAATGAGGCTTTGAATGTTCTGCGCAGTGGTAATATTATGGATATTCTGCGCAGCAAAGCGATTTCAGAAATCTTTCTAACCGCAGTAAGTCTAGCTGTTGCGGCTATTCCAGAAGGGCTTCCTGCGGTAGTTACCATTGCCCTTGCTTTAGGTGTGCAAAGAATGGTGAAAAGACATGCCCTTATAAGAAAACTCCCATCGGTAGAAACTTTGGGTTGCGTGACTGTTATATGCTCTGACAAAACCGGCACTCTTACCAAAAATGAAATGACAGTACAGTCTGTTTTTGCAGGTAATAATCTCTTTGAAGTAACAGGTATAGGGTACGAACCAAAGGGTGAGTTCCTGCTTAGTAAAACTTCAATCAGCATTTCAGATCATCCGGATTTGAATGAGACATTGCTATGCGGAGTGTTGTGCAACGGCGCTGAATTGATAGAAGAAAACGGAATATATAAGATATTCGGGGATCCAACAGAGGGCGCTATCCTAGCAAGCGCTGCCAAGCTAAATATATGGAAGGATAGGCTTGAGGATGATTTCGTATTTATTGAAGAGATCCCCTTTGATTCCGAACGAAAGAAGATGACTATTATACGGCAACACGGGGATAGATTTATCGCCTACGTGAAAGGCGCACCCGATATTCTTCTAAATGATTGCACAAAGATCGAAGAAAAAGGCGATCAAAGGAACTTAGATAGCGGAGATAGGCAGAATATAATTAAAGCAAACAGTGATCTGGCAAATCAGGCAATGCGGGTTCTGGCTGTTGCATATAGAGAATTTGATTCTATGCCTGAGAAATTTGATGTTGAAACGATTGAACGTGATCTGACTTTTCTTGGATTGATTGCCATGATCGATCCACCAAGAGAGGAAGTTAAAGATGCAATTGACAAATGTAAAACTGCCGGCATCAAGACTGTGATGATCACCGGTGACCACAAAAGCACTGCTGTCGCAATTGCACGAGAACTAGGATTCTATCAGGAAGATTCCATAGCACTGACTGGTGAAGAATTGGATAAGCTGAATGATAAGGAATTTGAAAATGAAATTGAGCATATTCCTGTATATGCACGAGTTTCACCAGAAAACAAACTGAGGATCGTTCGTACAAGGCGCAAAGTTGGTGATATAGTTGCGATGACTGGCGATGGCGTCAACGATGCACCCGCAGTAAAAGAGGCTGATATCGGTGTTGCAATGGGAATAACCGGCACTGACGTAACCAAAGAAGTCTCGGATATGGTAGTTACGGATGATAATTTTGCCTCAATAGTTGCCGCAGTTGAGGAAGGCAGAGGTATTTATGATAACATAAAGAAGTTCATACAATACTTGCTTTCATGTAATACCGGTGAAATATTGGTTATGTTTCTTTCCTCGTTATTCGGATGGTCTGCGCCGCTAATACCTATACAAATACTCTGGATAAATCTAGTAACCGATGGGTTGCCCGCTCTTGCTCTGGGCGTCGATCCGATTAGCAGCGACGTTATGAATATAGCGCCTCGACCACCCAATGAATCTATTATAACAAAACAAAGCGCATTTTTTATGGTATCTCAGGGGATCCTTATCGCCACAGGAACTCTTGTAGCTTTCGCTGTAGCTCATTACTTTGCAGGATACAGCATTGAGCGCGCCCGAACGATAGCCTTTGTAACACTTACTTTTAGTGAGCTATTTCGTTCTTATGCTTGCCGTAGTAATACAGAATCCATCTTTAAGATCGGCGTGTTTTCTAACATGCAACTTGTCTTGGCTACAGTAATATCTTTTATAATGCAAACAGGGGTTGTTTATATACCGTTTTTTCAAAGAGTATTTAAAACAGAATCACTTGGATTTATCGAGTTGATTCTGGTAATCCTGATAGCTTCTTTCCCATTCTGGATCACTGAACTTATAAAGGCAATAAACAAGAAAATGAATTTTATTCGGTAAGTTTTTTATCACGAATTTCACTAATATGTAATCATTAAAAATAGGGTTTACCGTAGGGGCGAAGCATTTTTATGTTAATACAAATTAGCTATAAATTTCGATCTAGCTAAAAATGCTTCGCCCCTACACCATGTAAAAATGGCATTTTTTAATGATTACTAACATAAACAGATGACACGAATTTTTTCTATTTATTTCGTGTCATTCGTGATTAATATTCCTTCTTTTCCACACTTAAATCGGAAGAACCAAATATTTTTACGAAAGGATATGTAATGACGAATTGGTGGCAATTAGAAATTCAGGAAGTATCTAAAGCTCTTGATGTAGATCCCACAAAAGGGCTTTCATTAGACGAAGTAAAAAAAAGATTGGAAATTTATGGGACCAATCAATTGAAAGAGAAAAAGGGACGTTCAGCTTTGGGTATTTTCTTGGATCAATTACGTGACTTTATAATCTGGGTGCTGATCGGTGCGGCGGTTGTATCTGGTTTTCTTGGTGAATGGATAGATGCAATTACTATAATTGCTATTGTAATATTGAACTCAATCATGGGGTTTGTTCAGGAATACCGTGCAGAAAAATCGCTTGCCGCATTGAAAAAACTATCCAGTCCTACGTCGAAAGTTATTCGTGATGGACAGCGTAACGTGATTGAATCATCGCAACTGGTTCCCGGTGATTTAATCGAACTAGAATCTGGCGACAATATACCTGCTGATAGCCGTATTGTATGGCTAACTTCTAACTTCAATATTCAGGAAGCCAGTCTTACAGGAGAATCAACCCCTGTTTTAAAAGTAACTCACGTATTAAAAGATGAAAAAGTGCCTCTTGCTGACAGGACAAATATGGCTTATATGGGAACTTCAGTGACACAAGGTAAAGCAAGGGCAATAGTGGCAGAAACCGCTATGAATACCGAACTCGGTAAAATTACAGGCATGATTCAGGGGATAGAGCAGGAATCAACGCCTTTACAAAAAAAATTAGAGCAGTTTGGAAAATGGATAGTTTACGCATGCTTTGTGTTGGTTGGGCTGGTATTTATAATGGGCTTGCTTCGTAAGCAAGAGGCAATGAGCAAACTCCTTGATGGCAATTTTCTAGGGTTTATCAGAGAAAATTCCGTTAGAGAACTATTTATGACTTCAATAAGCCTTGCCGTTGCCGCTATACCGGAGGGTCTGCCTGCTGTCGTGACAATTGCACTCGCTCTTGGAGTTCAAAGAATGGTAAAACGCCATGCCCTTATAAGAAAACTGCCCTCTGTGGAAACTCTTGGTTGTGTGACTGTTATATGCTCTGATAAGACTGGAACTCTCACTAAGAATGAAATGACTATTAAATCTATATATACCGGTGGTAAGCTTTTTGAAGTGACCGGTATTGGTTATGAACCCAAAGGAGAGTTTCTGCTGGATAAAAAGTCTATAAATCTTTCTGGTTATCCAGAACTGAAAAAGACTTTAATCTCTGGTACATTGTGCAATGGCGCACAGTTGATTAATGATAAAGGCGCATATAAAATATTAGGCGATCCAACTGAAGGCGCTATCCTTACGAGTGCCGCCAAAATAGATTTGTGGAAAGATCACCTTGAAAATGATTTTCCTTTCGTTGACGAGATACCATTTGATTCTGAACGTAAAAAGATGACGGTAATACGAGAAGACACAGATAATAATTCTAATCTTACTGCTCATGTTAAAGGCGCTCCTGATATATTATTAAACGATTGCTTAAATATCGAAGAAAATGGTATCATAAGAATATTAAGTGATGAGGATAGAAATAATATCCTTAAAGCAAATAGCAATCTTGCAGATCAGGCAATGCGCGTATTGGCTATAGCATATAAGACTTTTGATTATAAGCCTGAGAAATTTGAGATTGGCGAGATTGAAAAGAATTTAACTTTTCTTGGGTTAATTGCTATGATCGATCCACCTAGAGAAGAAGTCAAGGATGCAATCCAGAAGTGTAAGACCGCAGGAATAAAGACTGTTATGATTACTGGTGATCATAAAAGCACTGCTGTAGCAATTGCTAAAGAACTCGATTTCTATGGTAAAGATTCAATTGCTTTGACAGGTGAAGAATTGGACGGTTTGAGCAATGATGAATTTGAAAAGGAAGTTAGACAAATACCTGTCTATGCAAGAGTATCCCCGGAACATAAATTAAGGATAGTACATACAAGGCGAAAAATTGGGGAAATAGTCGCAATGACCGGGGATGGTGTCAATGATGCGCCTGCTGTAAAAGAAGCGGACATCGGCGTTGCAATGGGAATAACGGGTACTGACGTCACGAAAGAAGTCTCAGACATGGTTATAACTGATGACAATTTTGCTTCCATAGTATCGGCAGTTGAAGAAGGCAGAGGGATTTACGATAATATAAGGAAATTCATCAACTACTTGCTTTCGTGCAATGCTGGTGAGATATTAGTCATGTTCACCGCCTCGTTATTTGGATGGGCATCCCCACTGATAGCTATTCAGATTCTCTGGGTTAATCTAGTAACTGATGGACTTCCGGCACTTGCATTGGGTGTTGACCCTGTTGATCCAAATATAATGAAAAGGTCACCTCGTCCACCTGATGAGTCTGTGATAACAAAGCATAGTGGAATTCTGATAGTGGCGCAGGGGGCATTTATTGCTTTTTGCACACTATTAGCTTTTGATCTTGCTCTCGATTTTGCGCCAGATCATATAAATGATCCTGAAGGTCTGAAACATGCAAGGACATCAGCTTTCATAGTGCTTTCTGTCAGTCAATTATTCCATTCATTTAACTGTCGAAGCAGTAGAGAATCAATATTTAAGCTTGGTTTATTCAGTAACAAAAAGCTAATATATGCTACTGGAATATCGTTTCTACTCCAGATGGCAGTTTTGTATATACCTTTCTTTCAGGTTATATTCAAGACCGTTGCATTGAAACCAACTGAATTGACAATCGTTATTGTTATATCTTCATTCCCGCTTTGGGCGATGGAGATTACAAAAGCTATAATCAGATCAAGAAGCTAGGATAATTGAGGTGACTATGAATTACGATAAGATTCGATTATCAACCATTCAGGTATTGAATGGCTTGATAATCATTGTGACATTCTTAGCCATAGTTTCACTTACAATTGAACTGGGCGGTTTTGAACTAACCCCTTCCGAACAAAAAGACCTTGCTACGTTTGACTGGATTGTAGTCTTTATATTTGTTGCAGATACTGTTCTTCGATGGGCGCTCAATAATTTCAAACTTGCCTATCTGAAACGTAACCTTCCGGACTTTATTCTGACTTTCTTTTTTCTATTGCTTCTTTTTGTAGTCTTTGGATACTCTCCAACATCTCTGGAAAACGGCTGGATGCCTCTTTTCATGGACTTGACAATTGCCAGAGTATTCATATTATTGTCCCGACTATACATAGTTGGCAGTCCAATTATAAGGTCACTCAGTAGAAAAAGCAAGACGTCAGAATCAAGGCTTGCCCCCACTCAACTATTTGTACTTAGCTTTGCATTCGTGATACTGATGGGAACAGGACTTCTTCTACTTCCAGAAGCCACAAATTCAGGTCACATCAAAGTTGTAGATGCCTTATTCACAGCCACTTCAGCGACCTGCGTTACAGGGCTTATAGTTGTTGATACGGGGTCGTATTTCACCTTCTTTGGTCAGTTGGTCACTATCATACTCATTCAGATCGGCGGACTTGGATTGATGACCGTTACTACCTTCTTTTCATTGATCGCAGGAAGAGATATGAGTGTTCGTGAAAGCGTTTTCATGAGCAATGCTATGAACATTAAATCCCTTTCAAAAGTTTCAAATCTCATAATTTCTACACTGATTTTAACGTTTGCATTTGAAGCAATCGGCGCTTTATTTCTTTATATAGATTGGGCAGGTTTTGGCAGGTTTGAGTGGGGATCAGTCATATATTACAGCGTGTATCATTCAATATCCGCCTTCTGTAATGCAGGTTTTTCGCTTTTTGCAAACAATTTAGAGGACTTCAAGGGAGATATTATCGTTAATATAACGGTCACATCTTTGATAATCTTCGGTGGTTTAGGTTTTATTGTTATAATGAATCTCCTACATCACTTACGCTTTGGCATATTCAAAAAGGAAAGGCTTTCACTTCACACAAAGATAGTCCTTGTTGTAACAGGATTTTTGATTGTAGGTGGAACGCTCTTGATACTTGCAACAGAATGGAACAATGGTCTTGCAAACTTGCCATTATCTACGAAATTGCAGGGGGCATATTTCCAATCTGTAACACCAAGAACAGCAGGCTTTAACACAATAAATATGACTCATCTCACCAATGCTTGTTATTTTATGACCATTATATTGATGTTTATAGGTGCATCACCGGGAGGTACTGGCGGAGGGATAAAAACCAGCACTTTTGGTATATTTCTCGGATCGATATGGTCTATGCTAAAGGGCAGAATTAACGTGGAGATGTTCAAACGCAGTATCCCAAAGGAGACTGTCACAAACGCACTCCTATTAACAACGCTGACATTAATGCTTCTCTCTGTATTTGCCTTCATCCTTTTAATTACAGAAAATGCCGCGCCGATCCATGTATTTTTCGAGTTAGTCTCTGCATTTGGTACAGTCGGACTCTCCGCAGGAATAACACCAAACCTTACAACAATTGGTAAGCTAATAATAACTGCGACAATGTTTATAGGTAGAGTCGGACCAATGACGCTTGTGTTGGCGATCAGCCAATTCAGACAACAACGAAAAAGCGTCGAATATGAGTACCCCGAAGAAAATGTCATGGTTGGTTAATGAAAAAGTTAATATGTCGAAAAAAGTAAGTCAAAAGACCTTAGCATTAATAAAGAAAATAAACAGGGCTTTTAAGGAATATCCTATGCTGTCCGATGGTGATAGGGTTGCCATAGCTATGTCGGGCGGACACGACAGCATGAGTTTGCTTCATCTGCTTGAGATTCGGAAGTCGCTTACACCTGAACGTTATAAACTCATTCCAATCCATATAATCGGTGATGCACGAGGACCAAACGATACGCCTGAGCATAAACCGCTTATTGAGTGGCTGGAAGCTAATAGATATGCGTACATAATTGCGCCAATGCAAATAGCGCCAGACGAAAAACTGCCCATGAACTGCCAGAGATGTACGTGGAATCGTCGTAGCACATTGTTCAAGATAGCAAATCGCCTGGGATGCAATAAGATCGCATTTGGACATCACTTTGATGATATGGTTGAAACTGCACTGTTGAATCTGCTTTATCAGGGTAGAATGGCAACAATGTACCCTTATGCGCCATACTTTGGTGGGGAATTCTCTCTTATACGTCCTCTTACTTACGTGACTAAAAAGGAATTAATCGCTTATGCGCTTAACAATGATTTTCCATCGCCGCCTCCAGATTGCCCCAGAGGTCACGTATCCAAGCGAAAAATGGTCGCAGATATTCTGAACATAGCAGATCAGGATTATCAAAATATGCGCTGGAACATATTCCGTGCGGCAATCAATTGCATGAAACTTGATCCTAAAGCTAATCTTTTTGATTCTTCCGACTTGAGTGTAGAAAAAGAAAAATCATATCATGAAATGGAATTTATGGAGGAATAGAAACTGTGAAAGTAATTACGAAAACGAAATTAATTATTATAGGCATATCAATTCTAATAGTACTAGGAATTATTGGCGGGTTATTGCGACATTCACATCAAACATCACAAGAAATAAATGACTATTCAGCAGTCAATCAACCTAAACAACAAACAGAAAGCGTAAAAGATACCAAAACTGCAACACCCGTAACCACGTTGAATAATGGAAATGCTCAAGATACAAAAAAGCCTGTTATAAAGACAGGAGAAACTCCATTACAGAAATATCTGAGAATTACAAATTCAACAGAATACAAGACAGAATTTGAAAAGGCAACAGCAACTCATGAGGCTGATTATAATAGCTGGAATGAAAAAGCAAAGGCTTTATACCAGAAAAGTAAGGAATTACAGGATGCTCTTACTGCTTCATCTGATGGAAATAAAGAAGAAATTCAAAAGGAACTGGAAAAAGCCGAATCCGATTTTAAGGAGGCAAAAATTCGTGCGGCTGAATCTAAACTAATAGCGATAAATAATGGAGACAGCGTAAAACTCAAATATTTTAAGCCCGATGAGTATTACGATGCGCTCTTCCAGATGTCAAAATCAGGGATGATAAAGATAAGAACCGACTCTCTCAAAACTAAAGAGCAACGGGAAGAGTCTGGGAACCTTATTTCAGCATGGGATTTTTCTGAAGCAGAAAAACAGCTAAATGCAAAAGGCGTTAAAACACGGGTAATGCCTCAGCCATCAGAAAGCATTATCAAGAAATATGTAGGCAATAATTAGACAGTTTTCAGTATTGGGACAGACACGTAGGTCTGTCCCTACAAAAATGACATATAGAGAGTAATCGTTAAAAAATGCCATTTTGACATAGTATTTCAACGTTTTTCACAACCCCCTGACCCCCTTTGATAAGGGGGAATGTTGACACGACTCGATTTATTCCCCCTTATCAAAGGGGGCTAGGGGGTTGTTTTTAGGACGTTTATGTGTTTTTTAACGATTACAGAGAGTAAACCATTTAGATGAATAAAGTCATGTTAGAGCGATCAGCATCCCCAATGAACGCCGCAACACCGCCCTCTTCGATACCATCTAGCAATTCTTCTTTATGAAGTCCCATAATGCCCATTGTCATGGTACATGCAATCAGCCTGACCCCCTGCTGTTGAGCCATCTTTACCAATTCCTCAAGCGTATTGACGTTCTTCTGCTTCATGACGTTTTTCATCATCCATGTTCCCATACCACCCATGTTCATCTTCGACAGAGTAAGTTTTGAAACGCCACGGGGCATCATCCAGCCAAACATGCGTTCAACTAGGCTTTTAGAAACTGATACTTTTTTTGATTTACGCAGTACGTTGAGTCCCCAAAAGGTGAAGAAAAGATTAACCTTATATCCCATTGAAGCAGAACCGTTGGCGATGATGAATGCAGACATAACTCTGTCCATGTCGTTACTAAAAACAACAATAGTCTTCTCCATTGGCAACACAGCTTGAGTTGTCGTCTGTTGAGGCGATTCTTTTTCACGCTTACGAATTTTTCCAACAATCTTTCCCTCACGGACTTCAACAGATACTATATCGTTTCCTGTGCTTTTGCACCATGCGGGTAGATCAATCGCAAATCCGGTATCATTAGCTGTAACTTCCAATACATCTCCCGGTTGGAGTTCGTCCATCTTCTGCTTGACTTTGAGGATCGGTCCGGGGCATTGCAGACCGCAAGCATCCAGATGCTCAACGCTTTCAGATTTTTTCTCAACAGAAGATTCAATAGATGCGGTAGGTTTTTCTATGGTTGCTTTGATGGGTTTAATAGTCTCGCAAAGGCATGTAGATTTGTATATTGAGTATCCCCCGCTCATATTTATTGCATTAAAGCCATGCTGTCTGAGCATACGAGAGGCTATGTAGCTTTCAAGACCAGCGTTGCAGTAAAGATATATCGGTACGTCCTTTGGCAATTCATTGAGTCTATCACGAAGTTCAGACAAAGGTATGTTTTTCGCGCCGGGAACCGTACCTATACCTATCACGTCAGACTCACGGACATCAAGGAATAACCCATCTTTCAATTCATCAAACCTATCCCAATGAGCTATGGGCATATCTCCACTCATTATATTGGAAGCCACATAACCGATAATGTTTATCACTTCCTTAGCAGAACCATATTGCGGAACGTATCCCAGTTCCAGATCGGTAAGGTCTTGAACGGTCATCTCCGCTAATATAGCTGAAGCGAGTGTGTCAATACGCTTGTCAATGCCGTCAGTTCCGATTATCTGAGAACCGAGCACCCGACCATCATCGGGAGAAAATAGCAGTTTTACGTTCATCTGTGCAGAATCGGGATAATAATTAACGTGTGAGAATGGATGGACGTAACATTTTTCGTATTTTATCCCAAGTCTTTTGAGTGACTTTTCATTTGCGCCGACTGTTCCAACTGTTGTCTCAAAAACCTTAACGAGACTTGTTCCTAGTGTTCCTTTGTATTCCTCATTTCTGCCATAGATATTATCAACGGCGATCCTTGCCTGACGCGCTGCAAGCCCTGCAAGCGGAACAAGCACAGACTCACCTGTCACCAGATGTTTCGTTTCGATCCCGTCTCCGACAGCGTAAATATCTGGATTGGAAGTCTGCATATATTCGTTGACTTTGATACCTCTATCTACGGTCAAACCAGCGGATTTTGCAAGATCGAGATTTGGTCTCACACCGATAGATAACATCACCATGTCACAGGCGATACCTCGTCCACTTTTTAGCTTAACATTTAAGTGACCTTCACGAGTCTCAAATCCTGCGACTGCATCAGATAGTATAAGCTCAACTCCATGCAGTGCAAGTGTCTGATGTATCGGTTCTGCCATTTCTCGATCAAGCGGTGGCATGACCTGATCTAGCATCTCGACTATGGTAACATCAATATTTTTATGGCTGAAATTCTCCGCCATCTCCAGACCTATGAATCCTCCACCAACGATCACGACCTTTTTGGGTTTCCGATCTGAGATGAATTGGTTTATTTTATCTGCATCAGTGAGATTGCGAAGTGTAAAAATTCCATTAAAATCAATCCCCGGAAGAGGCGGTTTAATTGGGTCTGCGCCTGTTGAAAGAATAATCTTGTCATAAGGTATCTGATAGCCATCTCCAGTGTTAAGGTTTACAACCTCGATCTTCTTGCTATCAGATATTATGCTTTTAACTACAGAACGGACTCGAACATCAACGTTATATAATTCCTTAAATTTCTCAGGAGTTGATATTAAAAGATCGCTTCTGTTTTTAATAACTCCACCGATAAAATATGGCAATCCACAATGGCCATAAGAAATATGTTCACCTCGTTCAAGCATTAATATTTCTGCATTTTCATCCAATCGTCTGGCACGTGAAGCCGCCGCAGGACCGCCTGCCCCACCGCCAATGACTACAAGTTTCATTTTTTGCTCCTCGTTTCTATGTATAATATTCTTAAATTTATTTAGCTTACACATTATTTAGGATTTGTAATTAAATAACTTACCTAATAGGAAACACACCCCCGGACCCCTCTCAAGAGGGGAGTTTAGGTCAATTCCCACTTTCTGAAAGTATGAAGGATGACGGATGAGGGATGAAGTGATTTCTTTCATCCTTCATCCTTCCGCCCTCATCCTTTAAGATCGGGGGGAAGGGGGGATTTGATTAAATGAGTTATATATCTAAGTATCTAAAATAGGGAAGTTATTTAATCACGGATCCTTAACGATCTTTTGTGTAGCAGAAATTCCAAGATCGCTATTTTTGTGATCTACTCTACAATCTTAACTGGCGTACCAACAACTACAAGACTATAAAGCTCTTCAACGTCTTTGTTGTTCATTCTGACGCATCCATGGCTCTCTACTTTTCCAATAGATTCTGGAAATATAGTTCCATGTACACCATAAGAAGGTTTAAACCCTATCCATCGTGAACCAAGTTCATTTCTGGGGTCACCGCCGGGGATCTCTCCCTTGCCACCTGTTTCAGCAGTAGAGAACCACGTAGGATTTACTTCCTTCTCCGTCACATTATAGCTTCCAGTAGGAGTCGGTGTTTCTTTCTTACCGACACAGACAGAATAACGTCTAATAATATTGTCTTCAGATTTGAGATAAAGCTTACATTCTGTTAAATTAATCAATATGCTGAGATTACCACCATCAATTATATTAATGCTTTGCCCAACATTCAAAGCATTGCTTTTGAGATCGTTAAGTCTTGTTATCAGTTCAGGAGTTGTGTGGAATTTATTTGCAATTGTAATAATATTATCACCTTTCTTGACTTCATAAGGCCTTAAATTCTTCTGAATAAATCTTCCAAGTGTCACAAGACTCAATCTGCCTTCTGCATCCGAACTGAATCCCGACTTCGGATATTTATCAATGACATTTTGATAATGTGCGACAGCCTCTGATTCCTGCCCCTTTACTTGATAAATTCTTCCCATTCCAAGCAATGCGCCAGCTACTATAGGATCATCAGGATATTTATCAACAACTGTTTTATAACTATTCATAGCCTTGTCATAATCTTTTCCTGTCTCTTTCCACCAACCCTGATAATAATACGCCTCAGCAATGTGCTTACTTTTAGGATACTTACTTACTATCTTGTCCCATAGTTGTATTTCATTACCAGTATCACTACCAAACGTCTGCTTTGAAATTGCTAGATAATAATAGGCATCTGGTATTTTCCTGCTTCTTGGATGCTCTTTAATGAAATTTTCAAGAAGGCTGATTGCTTCTTGATATTTTTCATCATTAAAGCTTTTTTCACATGCAGAGAACTGTTCAGCAATAGCACGTTTTTGTATGGGAAAAACAAAAGCGAATAAAGCCATAAATACTATAACCAATACAATTGCTCCGATTACAAAGAAAGCCGTCGTTCTCATACTCATAGAGTTTCCCCTCTTTTTAACAAAGCTGTAAAAATATTCGACTTGAAAAACTCACACAGTAGCAGTATAGTATAGCATCTGATGAATGTCAAGTGTTGCGTGAATTGCCCATTGCTTTAGATATTGACAAAAATTGAAAAATGGATATAATAACCTTAAACAAAATCTTGAAATATCTATTTATATGACTCATCACTAAAAGAAGGTGCAGTTTATGAGAAATTAAAATCTGTATTCAGAGATGATCTAGACTTACCATATTTTCTAACAAAGAACCGGGTGCTAAGAGGAGGTAAGGATCATGAGAAAGGTAACTTTATTTTTTATTATACTAGCATTATCTTTTGCAATCACCGGGTTAATAGGATGCGGTGGAGATGAATCTACGGATGCTGTGAAAAAGGCAGGAACAGGGCCTTTGGTACTGAATTCGATTCCAAAAAATGGAGCGAATAATGTACCAACAACATCTTCGATTGTTGTTATATTTGACAATGATATAGCTACTCCTTCGATTGCCAATCTGACTTTCACACCAAACGTGAGTGGTACTGTATCTTACAATCCAAATACTCACACTATGGTATTTAAGCCATCTTCTGCTTTGAGCGAAAATACAAGTTATGCCATGAAGATAAGCAATATTACCGATCTGAAAGGTAGCGCTATGTCACCCGTTACCATCAATTTTACTTCATCTGTACCAGATACAACATCCCCTAAGATAATATTTACATCCCCAGCAGATAATCAGGAGGATGTCGGTCACGATTCAAAGATAGTGATCAGATTCAGTGAGCCAATAGATAGGGAAAAGTTTCAGAGCGGCATATCTTTCAATCCCACAACCAATATATCCTCAGATAAATGGACATTTGAATGGGCAGTTGGCGAAAATGAAGAAGTGACAATGACACCGCCACATGAGACCGAACCTTTTGAAATAGATACTGAATATACCATACAGATCACCAGAAATAATGTTGTGGATCTCTCTGGCAACCCCATGATAGCAGACTACAAGGTGCAATTCCGTACGCTTAGATATCCCGTAGAGAAGATAAAAAACCCAAGTATCCCTGACCCGGGTATGGCGCCTCAATGGATGTATACTGTTGGAAAATCAGGCAGCGATTGGGTAGTCATCTGGGGCGGTACGCCTCCGCCGGGAGCGCCATCACAAACCAGACCGAATGGCACAATAACAGCTAGTGCTGATGGGCAGATTTCAGACAAAGTTAGCACGTTAAATTCAAGAGGAGGAGACCAATTTAAGCCTACAGTCAGTAGTGGAAATGGAAACAGCGTGTCGTTTCAGACCGCCGATCTGGACAATCAGAAAAAGTTCCGCATAACATTCACCACTACATCCTCATACTTAACATTCGATCTAAGATCGTCATCGGGAACGCTCGCTCCGCAGTATGTTTACATTGGTAGTGATCTTGTGCATCCATCTCGTACGCCATTCACGATGAAGAATAAGTGATTGTGGTAGAGAGGAAATAATGCCTGGCCAAAATAATCATTAACAAATAAATCGGTTAACTATTGGGGTGATGATGAAAACAATAAAGCATTTTCGTCGGATAATACTAATAACTCTAGCATTACTCACGATTGGATCATTAGTTCATGCAGTGTTGATTAAAAATGACACTTCTCCCGACCCTTATACAGTTAATGTTGGTACATTCGAGAGCTACGAAAAAGCTGAAAAACTCGCTAATATAATTAAGTCTCACGATTATAGCCCATGGATAAGATCATATTCTTATAATGGTGAGACAACTCACGGGGTATATCTCGGTGCGTTTGAATCAAAAGAAAAAGCGGAGGTATTCGCTCAGTCTATGCAAAAAAGACTGTCATTTATCGCCAATTACGTGATCGTAGAGATGAAAGAGAATCAGCCTGTTATCAAACAGTCCCAGATAGTAAAGGTTACAACTCCAACAACAACTCCAGTAGCAATCCCTGCGGAATCGGCACAAAAACCAACGCAAGCCTCAACGCCAATAACAAAGGATTTAAAGTCAGAACCAACTGTACAACCTTCAATTCAGGTAGCAAAAAAGCTAAATTCCAGCATAAGATATACAATTCGAGTCGGAAAATTCGTAAACTACGAAAATGTTAAAAACATCTTAAACGTTCTTAGGTCAGATAATTGCAATCCATGGATGAAAGCATATTCCTATAAAGGTAGAATAACTTACTGGGTATATGCAGATGTATTTGATTCAAAGGGAAAAGCAGAGGAATTTGCTCAGTCTATGCAAAAAAAACTGCCAAATATAATAGATGATTATGTAATTGTGAGTTTTAGGCAAAATCAACCCATTATTAAGCCTTCTACTAATGTAAAAGTCGTGGCTCCGACAGCGATACATATAGAATCGGCGCAGAAACCAACGCAAGCCTTAACGCCAATAACAAAGGATTTAAAACCTGATGTAAAACCAGAACCAACTGTCCAACCTACAACTCAGGTGGCAAAGAAACCAAATAATCGTATACAGTATTCAGTTAGGGTCGGCAAATTCGCAAATTACGAAAATGCTGAAAAACTTTTTAATGTGCTTAAAGCTGATAATTGCAATCCATGGATGAAAGCCTACTCGTATAGAGGTAGAGTAACTTACTGGTTATATGCTGGCCGGTTTGAGGCAAAAGACAAAGCGGAAGAATTTGCTCAATCAATACGAAAAAGGCTGTCATACATAGAAGATTACGTGATTATGGGAGTGAGATCAGGAATTCGGTAGAGAATTTTTGATCTATCAAACTATTAAGGATTCATGATTAAATAAATTCCCTATTTTGAAATATTTTATATATAATAATTTTGATCAAATCCCCCCTTCCCCCCGATCTTAAAGGATGAGGGCGGAAGGATGAAGGATGAAAGAAATCACTTCATCCCTCATCCGTCATCCTTCATACTTTCAGAAAGGGGGAATTGGTCTAAACTCCCCTCTTGAGAGGGGTATGGGGGTGTGTTTCCTATTAGGTAAGTTATTTAATTGCGATTCCTTAATGTCCATAGCTTGACAATGTGGTTCTTTAGTGTAAAGTGTGGGAATAATTCTTGCATATAAGAAATACCCTCTTATATGTGTCATTCCAGCCTGCGCTGGAATGACAGATGATGTGGGTAATTTTTTATTTTTAAGCTCTACGCAATTTTCATTCCCACACTCAACACGGAAGAACCGACAATGTTAAATCAGAAAAAAATGCAGTTTATTCTACTTTTTCTTCACTGCTTAGTTTAGCGCGCATGGTAGAGTGCTTTCGGGCAAGTTCTGCTTGCTGTTGACCCAACTGACGCATTTGATCCGCCATCTTACGGATCTCGTCGCTGGATAACTCACTCCTGTGCATCCGTTCAGCCAATACCTGCATCTGTGCGCCCAGTTCCGCTATCCTGCTTTCCGGATCATTCATGTCTATTCCTGAGTCGTCTGATTCTTTTTCTTGTGTGGTTCCCTCTTCCATGAGCTTTCTGAGCCATGGAGGCATCGCTTGTCTTATCAGTTCGCCTAACTCCTTCACATCAGTTCCCTTACCTACGTTGATAACGTTGTGATGCGATGGTTCTGCTTTTTCATCCTCACTCTTTTCCATCATGCCTTTCAGGTAGGCTGCCAACTGACCGTAGCACATCCATAGTTCATCAACAGTTACATCGTTTTCTAGTGAAGTAAATATACCTTCGGGGAGTATATTTGCTTTCTGAAAACCATTTAAAAAATTGTTATACTGGCGAACCATGGTCTTCTGTCCTGTAAATTCAACGCCTGTCATCTTTGCTTCTAGTATCATGCTAGAAGTTTCTCCCAGCATTTTGATCATACCCGCTAATTCTTTATCTTCAATCATTGATTAATTCTCCTTCCATCTTTTTTCCAGATGTTCTTTAAGCAATTGCTTGCCTTTGTATATCCGCCATTTCACCACCGAGAGTGGAATACCAAGAAACTCAGCTATACGTTGAATCGGCATCTCAGACCAGTATTGTAAGCGCAGAACAGTCTGGTACACTTCGGGTAACTCGTTTAGCGCATCCCGAATTTCCTTACAGGACTCATCATGCTCTACTATACTTTGAGGGTCTTCCATTCGGTCATAGTCAAAATCACTTTCCCGAAGTATAAACAGATCAAAAGGCGAGAGTGGTGTCATTCGATTTTCTCGTTGCTGGTAGCGTATAGCTCTATTTCGTGCTATGGTGTGAATCCATGCAGGAAACCGATTGATGTCTTTTATGCGCGGCAATGCCTTAAAAGCTATCAGGAAGACTTCCTGCACTATATCTTCCGTAGACTCTCGTGAGTCCACAATCCCGCTTACTACCACACTGACAGCAGACCGAAAACGCCTTATTAGTTCTCCGAAGGCTTCCAAATTACCCACCAAAGCGGCTATTACCAGTTCAGCATCGCTGTGTTGACTCCAATCCCTAGGTTCCATGGCTCTTACTTCCTCCGCCTATATTGATACATAAGATAGAAAAAGGATAGCAAAAATGATTAAGGAATTAAACTATCAAGTTTTCTGTTGCAACTAATGTTAATTTTCTGTTAAAATGAATCACTAAGGATTCATAATTAAATAACTTCCCTATTTTGAGATATTTAGATATATAACTCAATTAATCAAATCCCCCGGTCTTAAAGGATGAAGGATGAAGGCGGAAGGATGAAAGAAATCACTTCATCCTTCATCCTTTCAGAAGGGGGGAATTAGCCTGAACTCCCCTCTTGAGAGGGGTCCGGGGGTGTGTTTCTTATTGTGAAGTTGATTAATTATGGATCCTAAGCAGTTTTTTTGTTCTATTTAAAAACAATTGTAAGAAACACAAAAACTGAAAACTCAAAACAGAAAACTATTTCAGAGGTAACGGATGTCACAAAATAAAGATAAAGTCGGCTTTAACAATGGCGATCTGATATTCACCCGCCAATCTATCAGATACATAACCGAGTTTGACCTATCCAAAATCCCGATCATAGAGACAGATTTTTTGATAATAGGTGGAGGCGCTGCTGGTTTCAGGGCGGGGATAGAAGCAGGAAATCATGGAAGCACGATTCTCATCACAAAAGACAAACTTGGTGAAAGCAACACTCTTTACGCGCAGGGTGGAATAGCTGTTGCCAAAAATGCCGGCGATCAGGTGATGTTCCATGTCGAAGACACACTCAAGGCAGGTGATGGGCTTTGTGATGAAGAGGCAGTTAAGATCATGGTCGAAGAAGGCATAGATCGTGTTGACGAGCTTGTATCATGGGGAGCAGACTTCGACAAAGATAAAGACAACAACAAGCTGGCATTCACCAGAGAAGCCGCTCACAGCATGAGGCGCATCATTCACGCCAAAGGCGATGCTACCGGCGCAGAGACAGAAAAAGTCCTGATCCGAAAAGCTTCAGAATCCGGTAACGTCAAATTCGTAGATCGAAAATTTGTAGTTGACCTGATAACCCTTGATGATAGATGCTTCGGCGTGCTTTTGTGGGATGAGGAGACTGCTTCACTTTCAGCAATTATCGCCAAATCTACGATCCTTGCCGCTGGCGGGCTTTGTCAGATTTATCTTTACACATCTAATCCTGAAGTTGCAACTGGCGACGGATACGCAGTCGCTTACAGAGCCGGATGCGCTATGACAGACATGGAGTTCGTTCAGTTTCATCCGACGACGCTTTGTCTTCAAGGTGCGCCTAGATTTCTTATCTCCGAAGCCGTCAGAGGCGAAGGCGCAATATTGGTGAATGCTAATGGCGAAAGATTCATGCAGACTTATCATGAAATGGGTGAACTTGCTCCAAGGGATATTGTTAGCAGAGCAATTGTCGCTGAAACACTGAGGACAAACACCGAGTGCGTATATTTGGATCTAAGGCATCTGGACGCAGAATTCATAAAAAGTAGGTTCCCCACAATAAGCGAAAAATGTAGCAATTATGGAATAGATATATCGAAAGACCTGATTCCTGTTCAGGCTAGCGCGCATTTCATGATGGGCGGAGTTAAAACGAACCTTAACGCAGAAACCAACATCAAAGGGCTTTACGCATGTGGTGAAGTTGCCTGCACAGGCGTTCATGGCGCAAACAGATTGGCAAGTAACTCACTGCTCGAAAGCCTTGTTTTTGGAGTCAGGGCAACATCTTCTGCTCTGGAAAATCTTAATATCAAAGTGCCAGAATCTGTATTCAAAATAAAATATCAAAGAAAAAATGATATTTCAGAAAATATAGATCATTTCAAGATCAGAGAATCCATTCAGGAAACCATGTGGGAGAAGGTCGGTATAGTCAGGTACGCGGATCAGTTGAAGGAAGCTATTACTTTCTTTGATCAATACACTGACCTTTATCCAACGGCAAGAAGCAGTTTTGAAGCCCAAAATATGCTGGACATAGCCCGATTAATAGCTGATGGCGCATTGATAAGACAGGAAAGCAGAGGAGCGCATTATCGCTCAGACTTTCCAGCATTGGATGATGAAAACTGGCATCGTCACATAACATTTACTAGAGCGGTTGAGTTTTGATTTTTTATAGCTACAAGATACTATAGACATTCATAAAAAGAATTTAAACACGAATTTCACTAATTAACGAATTGTACGAATGTGAAGAAAAGTCTATGTTAATCCGTGTGTATCTGTGGCTAATTACTTTTAACGTTATAAAAGGATAGACTAAAAATGATAGCGGTTATAGATTATGGGATGGGAAACCTGCGAAGCGTTCAAGCAGGACTTAAATCCGCAGGACAGAGTTCCTATATAACAGATGATCCTAAAGAGGTTATGAGTGCCGACGGTGTGGTGCTTCCGGGCGTAGGCGCATTTGGAGATGCAATAAAAAGACTAAATGATACAGGTTTGGGAGATGCTTTTTGTGATGCTGTACGTTCGGGTAAGCCGTGTATAGGTATCTGCCTTGGTTTACAATTATTATTCTCAGAAAGCGAGGAAGGCGGGTTATATCGAGGACTCGACATAATCAAAGGTAGAGTTATCAGGTTCACAAACAAGCTGAAAGTTCCGCACATGGGTTGGAATCAGATAAATATCAAAAAACCTGATGCGCCGATATTTCAGGATATACCTAATAGGTCTTACGTTTATTTCGTCCATTCATACTACGTTGTGCCTGAAGATAATTCAGTCATCGCCGCTACAACCGATTATGGTGTTGAGTTCACATCAGTTATATCAAAAGACAACCTTTTTGGTATGCAGTTCCATCCAGAAAAAAGCCAGAATCTTGGGTTACACATATTACGCAACTTCGGTTCACTCGTCAAAGCCTGATAAGGAATCAGATAAAAATTCCCCCTTAAAAAAGGGGGATCAAGGGGGTTATTTTTTCCAAATGCTTATAATACCAGCGATTGACCTTCGCAACGGCAAATGCGTCAGACTCATTCAAGGGAAAGCCGATGCCGAAACCATCTTCTCCGATGACCCTGTCGCAACAGCTTTGAAATGGGAAAGCAAAGGAGCCAAGTTTCTGCATGTCGTTGACTTAGACGGTGCATTTACAGGCGAACCAAAAAACCTTGATGTAATAAAAAAGATAGCTGATGCTCTAAAAATCCCGATAGAGATGGGTGGAGGCATAAGAGATCAAAAGGCAGTCAAGAACGTCTTTCAGGCAGGCGTACACAGGGCTATACTTGGAACGTCAGCGCTGAAAAGTTCAGATTTTGCAAAAGAGATGTGTGACTTATACGGAGAAAAAATTGCAGTCGGCATTGACGCAAGAGATGGCAAGGTTGCAATAAAAGGCTGGACTGAAGTAGAGCAGAAGACAGCAGTTCAATTTGCCATCGAGATGATGGAAGCGGGTGTTAAAACCATAATCTACACAGACATCTCAAAAGACGGAATGTTGGATGGTCCCAACATTGAAGCAACAAAGAATCTTGCGATAGCTGTTCAGGGTGTGAGTATAATAGCATCCGGTGGTATGTCATCTTTGGAAGATATAAGAAATCTTAAAGAGATAGAATCTTATGGTGTTACAGGCGTGATCATAGGCAAGGCTTTATACACAGGCGATATTCAGCTTGAGGAGGCTATTGCCTTGTGAAAACTGACAATGAATCAAGAAAAATCTGTTGACAAGTAAAATAAATAATAGGTAAAATTTTGCTTTGTCAGAATAAAAAAAGGCAGGTTAATAACCTGCCCTTATTCATATCTTTAGATCATTAATGAAAAGAACAATTGATGAATAGGAACTATCTTTCGTTCTTATCCTTTCGATCCTGATCAGTAACTTTGGATCGCATAAGTTCTTTTAATGCCTTAGCGGAGGTAATGAGGGCACATTCGTTTTCTATAAAAAATACGCAAGTTGCCTGACATGCCATATAATTTGGTTGTCCTGCCCTTACTATTGTAAGTAGCGGACAGAACTTTACTTCTTCTGCCATAATAAATCTCCTTTTCAATAATATGTTCGTTCATAATTTTAACACAGGAATCATTAACAGGCAAGTGTTTTTATTTAGAGATGTACCTGTTTCAAATTATTGGATAAACAAAAAAGCCATCTGTTGATATACTCCATAAAAAGAAAGGAGTTATACAGATGGCTTATGAAATTACAGCTTAGATTACAGCTACTTTTAATTTTTACTTTTATTGAAATGATTATACCATCATTGGCATAATGATGTGTATGTTATCAGTTTCATCACTCAGTTTTATCGGACCTGATACTGCTATGGAAGGTATTGTTGTACTATCTCCCATTTGGTAATGAATTTTTACAATATCACCCTTCATAACTTTAACAGCATCAAGCATATAACGACCATTAATTCTGCAAATAAATTCTCTATATCCTTCTGAGTTCAATATTTTCAATTGATCTAAGGGCTTTGATGCGTCCATATACTCTTTTTGCTTTTCAAGCTCATCAAGTAAGTTCTGATATTCTTCTTTGGGGAGATGGTCGGTTATGCTCTTACCAAGTACCTCTGGTGAATTGCTACTTGTGATAAACTCCAATAATTTATGGCATAGTTCTGCCGCCTTGTTTCTTATAATTTGCCTTGCAAATAGATTTGCAGAGGAAACATATACAAAGCTACCTTTCTGCACCCAATCAGAAGGTGATTGTTCTTTTAATGGATCAACAATTCTCTCCATAATATTAAGAATCGCTTGCCTTTCCAGACTTATGCTTTGAGTATAATCCTTCGATAGCACATCATTATAGTTTGGGAATTCACCATTATTCAACCTGATCAATTTCTTTGTATCACCGATATAGAAAGCTGACAAAGATTCATCAACCTTTTCAATGCTGACGTCAGCATTTTTTCGTTGCAGTGCTTCTTTTAGTATATTGACGTCATCTCTCAATATGATCATTGAAATCTCTACTTTGTCGTCATTCTCTGATAACTGAGCAACAGCCATTCTTTTGCCGTCAGTAGTGACCATCCTTAATCCAAATTCATTGGTGCGCTCAAGGTATATTCCATTCAGGAAATACCTACTAGATTCCAATAATTGAGCATATTCGACCGTTTTTATCCCACACAGAACATCCTGTGATCTACCAAGTCCTGTTTTCATGTATCTATCTCCTCCCGATAATGCTATAAGCACGCCTTCCGTTATATAAGGTGATGCCTGATTTTTTATCACATCTTTGAGTCTGTTCTTTGCTTTGTGCAGTTTGCTCGTTACAGCACTATACGACTGTCTATTTGCATGGATTATCTCCTCATAATCAAATCCATAGACATAGTATAGCCTTAATATCTTTTTATCATCATAAGTGAGTGATGATAAAGATTCTGCCAAAGCTTCATTATATTCTTTTTTGAGAATATTCTCATCCGCCGACGGGAAGGTGAGTTGACAGTCATTGAACAGGTCATCAATTGGGAGATCAGGTTGCATTTGTCTACGTAACCAATCACGGCAGAGATTTCGTATTATACATCTCAACCAAGCATCGAATCTTTCTGTTTTTTTGAGTTTTGAAAGATTTAGGTAAGCCTTAACAAATGCCTCTTGAGTCAGTTCCTCAGCATCCAATTGGTTTCCAACCATACTCATAGCAATAGCAAAAACTTCTGCGTGATGTTTCTTAACAAGCAAGCCATACGCATCATGATCGCCATTTATTGCTTTGAGTATAATTTCATATTCCATCCTTCATTTCACCTTTCACCAACATAGACGAAAAATCAGGCATTTTTTTGCTATAATATTCGTTATTGACATCTACATAATTGGGTATTAGGATCATTAGACAATACCGTTCTTTCTTGGATTGATTTTAGGCGAGTTTATCGTTGGCAGTATATGGAGTATAATCGGTGTTAGTGTAGATAGACCTATGTACCGATTCTTGTATTAATGAGTATTAGTGCTGTAATCCATAACATTTTTATTATTAAGTAAAATCAATAACATTCAGCTCCCTAATTTTGCGGAATTGGTTATCAAATGTTATAAGATCAGCATTACAATGAATTGCAGTAGCGGCAATAATTGCATCTGGGAGCTTGAGATTATACTGTTGACGTAATTTGATAATTAGTCCAATTAATTCATCTTGTTTTGATGACAGGTCTATTATATCAATGCGTTGAAGAAATTGCTTGAAAGTATCCTTATCATTATCGGTTAAATCAGGAAAAACTAAGAACTCAATCTGACTAATAACAGATATACCAATCCATTGAGCATTATGCAAATATTGTATTATTTGCTTATTACCCTGTAACAAGGTAATTATAGCATTGGTATCAAGAAAACAGATTCTACCATTCATTTCGTAATTCTCTTTGGGTATCAACAGAATTTCCATGCCAAGACAATTTACCAACCAAATCAGAAAAGTCATATTTTCTTTTTTCAATACTGTTAGGTACTGAATTAATCACTAATATAATGTCAACTTTACCTTCGGGAAGATCAGTTGGTAAATCAAGATTTAAATGTCCATCAGAACCAATTTTACCAATTACTTTAAGAACTTCCATAATTCACCTCACATAATCTGATAACTGTTATTATATTTATGACTTAATATTATATTAATGTGGCATTTATGTCAATAATAAATTGCTTTTCTAAAGCTTGTACCATTTCCAAAAAATTATGTAGAATGGGTTTTCAAACCCATTCTACTAACTATTAACTAAAGTAGTAATCAATTTTTGCTATAACACTGTTATAATCCTTTTCAAAGCTTTCAAAGAGAAAAAGTCCTCTTCCACCTTTGCTTTTGAATGCCAGTTCTGGAATACCTGCCATTCTTATTCTAAGGTGCTTCATCCCCGGAGACAGTTCGATAAAACCAGTGCAAATATCTGCAAGAATCTCTTCTTGAGACTCAAGCATATAAAAGAATTGCGTTTGAGATGCCGATCCATCCTTTTCTGCTCTTGTGTCTATTCCTACGTATTGTGTTTCCTGACCAAAGTTGAAAAGCTTGGCTTTAATGGATTTCAGACCATCTTTTGGGTCACCCTCAATCAGAATGTCGTGCAATATAGTGGTTCGTTTTAGTTCCTCTAGTGCTTTACGAATATCAAAATCACTTTGTTCAACCTTATCCGCATCAACTATGGCAGGAAGATCGTAATATTTAACTCTACGTGATATGGTTTTATTTTGAGTGGGATCAGAAATTGTTATTGCTATTGCATATCTTAATGGACCAGTGTAATCCCTATAATCAAATGAAGATATTCTTGGCATAGGAATCGGGTACTCAAAAACCTTTTCCTCATTGGGTTTAACTTCAAAAACATTATTCCAACTCCATAAGGCTCCTTCTGATATATCCGCTCTTGATATGTTATAAATGGAAACCTGTTTGGTTTCTTTTGACTTATTAAAGAGAATTAGTTTTACATCCGTACCGTCCATAAAACCTTCCCATTTCATATCCAATTTCAAATCTTCCCACTTCAAATCCAATCCTGAAGATTCGACCAATTCTTTTAAACTTATCTTTCTCAATCCGCCGAAAATAATATCTCTTACTTCCAATCCATCTTTCATGACTGACAACCTCCTTTAAGGTTATAACATGATTAACCAAGTTTTGCTATCCCATACGACGTTCCATAAATACGAATAATATTTGATCTCTCCTTCTTAAAACTAGCAGATACGCCATAGGATTTTGAGAAGAATATCAATTTGCTATTCTCGATCTTTTTTACTCTTTCCTCTATAACATTCCAAAGATTAGGACTAACTTCTTTTCTTGATATAAGTTTTAATATCTCCTGCGACCGCATAAAAAAAGAAAGTTCCTTTTTACAGGAAGAGCAAATTTCTATGTGGTTCCTGAAATTCATAATCTGATCCTCTGAAAGTTCGTTATCTATAAAATCCAAGAATAAAGTTCTATATTTTTCACAATTCATCTTTTCCATCCCTTAGATATTTCATGACGATCTTTTTGAATTCAACCCTTGCTCTATATCCTTTCATTTTGGCAGAATTTATGGTACAACCCAAAATATCGGCAATTTCATTGTATGACAAACCCTCAAGTTCCTTTAACGTAAGAACTAATCGGCTGTCTAGTGAGAGCATAAGGAAGAATTTTTCGACCTTTTCTTCTAATTCTTTTTTTGTGAGTAAGATAAAAGGTTCTTCATCAGAATGAAAAGCATCAAAATCCTCGATTGGTTCCTCAATAAGATTATTTCGTTTCTTCTGAAGGTCATAACATAGATTAACAGCTATTTTGTAAACCCACGTTCTGATTGAGCTTTTCATGTTAAATCCTGTCAAATTAAGCCAAATTTTGATAAAAACCTCTTGAGTTATATCTTCAGCATCTTGCTCATTTCCCAATATACGAAATGCTATACTATAAACATTATCCTTTAGTATATAGAAAAGCTTCTCAAGAGCGGATATATCTCCATTTTTACATTGTGTAACTAGCTTTTCTTCTATGTTCTGCATAATAAATATCCTTTTTAATACGTCTTTCAATACATTAGACTGATAAATTGGATTTTGGTAACGAGGAAAATGACATGCTTTTTTGCATTAATGTTTGTTATTGACATCTTAATAGTTGGGCATTAAGATCATTATAGTATGGTTTTGGTATCCAATACACTACCTATTATAAATGATTGTAATAAAAAGAGGAGTTATGAAACTTTATGCGAATAATAGATGATCATATACATTGCGGCAACAACAAGAGAACAAAAACCTTTACTCTCGATGATATAAAGAAGGATTTAAGCGAAGCAGGAGCGCAAGGCGCTGTTATATTCGCTTTCCCGGAGGATATTTACAGGATTGAGAGCACTCCTGAATCACGTATTAAATATAATGAATACACCCTTGAAATATCCAAAACTGATGAACTTGACCTTTATCCGTTTTACTTTGTGTGGAACGATTTTATGCTTCCAGATAACCTGAGCGACTATGCAGGGATAAAGTGGCATAGGCATTGGGATGAGCCAAAGTATGACTACGATGATCCAGCGTGTAAAAAAATACTTAAAGCTATGAAAGATTTAAATCTGCCCGTAGTGTTGGAAGAGGAATGCGAGTATACCATAAGGTTTGTAAAAGAAAATCCTGAACTAAACGTCATAATCCCGCATATAGGATTTCTGAATGGTGGATATGACAGGATGCCGTTTTTCTTTGATAATTCAAAGGTATTTTTTGACACAGGAACAGCACCATTGGGCGAAATAAAGAAGGTATTGCATAACGTTGGAACTGAAAGAGTTATATTCGGTTCAGACGTTTCTGGAACAAGCGTGCCATTTTTCAACTATACAAAGGTTGAGCTTGATAAGGTACTTCAACTCAATCTCGATGAAAAAAGCATGTCTATGATATTTTCGGAAAACATTGAAAGGTTAATACCGCAGAAATTCGTTAATTCATAAAAACAAGAAACTTCAAGAACCCTTTTTAATTGCCTAGGAAATTATATTTTTATGTAGAACATGCTGACTAGCTTGCTCAAAAGCATAGACAATCTAACGGAGTGTTCTACGGTCGCGAAGCTTTGTTCTTTTGGGAAATGGAACGCGGATAGGCACGGATCATGCGGATTTACGCGGATTGAAAAGAAATAAATAGAAATCCGCGAAAATCCGTTTAATCCGCGTCATCAGCGTTCTATTCCCAAAAATTAACTTAGTAAACTTCATTTAAGGTTTTGCATCCTGACTAACACAGCGAAATCCTATGAGATTGCTTGTTTGATTCGGGTCATCGCTGTAACGATAGGCGACACGAAGCGGTGTAAATATTCCAGAGAACCATGACCCGCCGCGCAGAATTCTATAATCACCTGAGTCCGGCCCTTTGGGATTCCTGTCAGGAGATTTGGAGTAATATTCCTCGTCATACCAGTCAGCACACCATTCCCATGCGTTTCTTTCCATGTCGTACAAACCATAACCATTGGGAGAGAAACTACCCACAGGATAAGCACTGGATAAACCAGGGTTCTCATTAACTAATGGCTGTCCTGATGGCGCCTCTACGTTCTCCTCATCACCCCACGGAAATTCTTTTCCCACAAGACCGCCACGAGCCGCTTTCTCCCATTCTGCCTCTGTTGGAAGCCTTTCACCTGTCCAATTACAATAATCTACTGCGTCCTGCCACGTCACTCCTACAACTGGCTGATCAGGTGCGTTGCATTTCGGATCGTTCCAGAATTTTGGTTGCCTATATCCCGTAGCTTCAATGAATTTTTTATACATTGCGTTAGTAACTTCGTAAACGTCTATGTAAAATGCGTCAACGTAAACTTTATGGATCGGCAGTTCATCTGATTCACCCTTATCACTTCCCATTAAAAATTCTCCTGCTGGTACCAGCACCATAGGCGCGCCATCTTTGCCAGTAAAAACCTGCGGCGTTATCAACACTTTGCCTTTATTAATATCACCTTTTACTAATACTGTCTTACCGTCTTGAACATCAACTTCAGATTCAACGGTTTTATTACCTTGCTTAAAAACTATCGGCTGTTTGCCTGATGGTATACCTTCAACAGTTACCATATCCTCAATCTTCTTAATACTTAACATGAAAGATGAGTTAGCGGATACTGTTCCACCTTTAACAGTCACCGATTTTTGATCTTTAGTGTTTTTACCCAAAAGCACTTCACACTCTATTGGATAACTCCTGATGATGATTTTACCCGATTGTTCTGCTGATGTAGCAAAACAGAAAATTAGAAAATTCAGCATGATAATTACTATGGCTCTGAGATACATTTAGACGTCCTCCCTTTATTATAAATATTTGATGATTATCTTAATGCCTTTTCATGTTACAGTCAATAGAAACTCGTTGAAAAGGCCTGATGATTGTGAGATAATTGAGGGGTGTGCATAATTAAAGGAACACAGTCAACAAATGTGAAATATCATGAAAAGATAAACCATAGATGCTGTTGATTAATAATGCTAACTGTGTTAACATCACACCCAAGCTCAAAAAGCTTCTTACGTTCTCTTTACCCTTTATGGGTAGCTGTTTATGATTAGCTGTCGTGTCTAACAAACGACTAATAAGGTCAAACAATGGTTCTATTATCGCCTTGCGATTCTTTACACATAACCAATATATACATTCTTTGGTGAACTGACGGTAGTTCTCTACCATTGCCTTCTTCACTCGTATTGCTGGAGTGAC
>Ga0315282_10001017_pt1 | contig 54171 bp, 60 predicted proteins | sample YL17G07_20_MG_FD_203693 | JGI IMG/M metagenome (GOLD analysis project Ga0315282, IMG submission 203693) | Sediment microbial communities from Yellowstone Lake, YNP, Wyoming, USA - YL17G07_20 | ecosystem: Environmental > Aquatic > Freshwater > Lake > Sediment | place: USA: Wyoming | collected...
ATAAATATCGGCAACTTTGAATTCCACCACATAGAACCCACATGCACTAGTTCCCTATGGATACTTTCCGTTGGAATAGAGATGCAGAGCCCCTATCAGTTGGAAAATGAACTGATGGAGGCAGCAATTGCTGAACTGAAATCGCGGCATGAACTTTCAGCAGACTTGAAGAAGACGCTTCAGATGGCTTTCGGCGATCGATTTGCCAACGGATGGGAAGTGGCCACTTCGCGGAAAGTTCGACGGTATGAATTCGAACCAAGCGGACGGATCCTCTGGGTTGTTCAAGGCAGAAAGGGCGAATATCAAGTCATGCCGGACATCCCCTTCTGTTACTGCGATGACTACTACTTCCGCGTGATGGACAAGAAGAGGGGGCTGTGCTACCACATAATTGCACAAAAGATCGCCGAGACTTTGAACAAATTCGAAACAGTGTCAAAGAAGGACTCACAATACTCGACCATAACTGATCGCTGGAGAGCAAGAGAAAAAGCGGAATAGGCCTGGGTGTGCCCACCCCCCCACAAGCCATGAGGAGTGTTTAAATGGGTTCTTCCTTTTTACAGTTCAAGTGAGCGTTAGAAAATTGACGACGGACGAATTCTACGGACTCCTCCAAATCGGAATCATATTCCTAGCCTTCTTGGCGTTCGTTCTCATCTTCGTCTATCTGGCCTACGAGAAGCCATCTGCCTAAAGATGAGAATAGAGCCTTACTGCAAACCGGAGGAAAGCCCGCTTCCTGTTGAAAGCGGGTGACACACCCGGACTTTGCTCGGCCAGATCACTCGAATTGGGGACGCACCAGTGCTGGAAAACACGTTTGCCCAGTTGCATAGACCCATTAGGGTTCATCTAGAGAAAATAGGGTTAGAGGAGCCTAGTGACATTCAAAGGATCGCAATTCCCGCAATCCTTCAAGGAAAGAACGTTCTAGTAATCGCGCCGACAGGGACAGGAAAGACTCTCGCATCTGTACTTCCCATCTTCAACCTATTTCTTGAGTATCGCTCTAGAGGGGAGACGAAAGGCATCTCGATATTGTATGTGACTCCACTCAGAGCCCTGAACCGCGACATCGTTCGACGACTCACCGATATTGGAAAGGAATTGGACATCAAAGTGCAGGTCAGGCATGGAGACACGCCTACAAGCACACGAGCAATGCAGGCCAAATCGCCTCCCGACATGCTCGTTACTACACCCGAAACCCTTCAAGCGATACTTCCCGGGCGCAGAATGCGCGAACACCTCAAGGGCGTTAAGTGGGTTGTCGTGGACGAGATCCATGAACTCGCTGCAGACAAGCGCGGCGTCCAATTAGCATTAGCCTTGGAACGGCTGGAACATCTAACAGGTAAAGGATTTCAGCGGATCGGACTGTCGGCGACCGTGGGGGAGGAAGAGAAAGTTGCCCAATTCCTAGCTGGAACGAATCGACCGATTGCGATATCAAAATCCGAGGAGCTAAGACAATTTGAAATCCAGGTCGAATATGTCCCTCCAACTTCCAAGGACCTGAAGGATTCAGATAAGTTCGGTCTGCCCCCGACAACGATTGCACGCGCAAACAAGATAGCCGAAATTATCTCTGACAATCAATCCACACTCGTCTTCACGAACACCCGCGAGCAAGCAGAGGCTGTCGGATCGCAACTTCACGCTCTGGCGGCTGAGCTACCGGTGCGCGTCCACCATGGTTCGCTCTCCAGAGAGATTCGGGAAGAAGTGGAGAAGGGATTCCATGACGGGTCGATCAAGGGCGTCATCTGCACCTCATCCTTAGAATTGGGTATGGATATCGGCAGAGTCGACTTTATAGTTCAATACACGTCACCGAGAATGTCGACCCGTCTCATCCAGCGAATAGGGCGGAGTGGCCATACGCTTCGAGGACTCGCCAAGGGTGCAGTCATCGGGACGTGGGCTGATGATCTACTGGAGGCCGCCGTTCTAGCACTCAATTCCAGACAGGGAAAAATTGAGAAAACAGCAATTCACGAGCGGGCCCTTGATGTTCTGGCTCATCAGATTGCAGGGATGGCTCTCGATTTGAAGAGAGCGAAACTCGGGGAATTGTTCGAGATCATTCACGGAGCCTATCCGTATCGAGAATTCACTGGCGAGGAACTGCACGCTCTCGCAAAATTTCTTGACTCAATTGGAGTCATCAGACTCATTGAGGGGGTCGTGTCTCCTCGCTTTCCACGAACATTTCGATACTATTACGAGAACTTGTCAGTCATACCCGATGTGAAGCGATTCGATGTCTTTGACTTTTTCCGGAAACGGAGAATTGGCACGCTGGACCAAGATTTCGTGGCGAGGAAGTGCAAGGGTGGAACGATTTTCATAATTCACGGTCAGACGTGGAAGATCATCAGCGTAAACGAGGAGAAGTTGACTGTCGAGGTTGAACCAACGGCTCCGACACTTGACGCAATCCCCAGTTGGGAAGGGGAAATCATACCTGTAAGTTTTGAAGCAGCCCAAGAAGTGGGAAGACTCCGTTCGCATGTATGCTCAAACCTAGATGAGCCTAGAGAACTCAAGAAGATTCAAGAGGAGCTGGCGCTAACCGACGCAGCTCTTGGAAAGATCGTCGAGACTGTGAAGTCGCAGCTTAGATATTTTCCGCTGCCTACTGACAAGCACATAATTGTTGAGAAGTTTGAGAATTGCATCGTGATCCATGCCTGTTTCGGGAATACCGTCAACGATACGCTGGCAATGATCTTGGCTTCGATATTCAGCGCCAAGTATGGAGTAAATGTGGCCACACAGACTGATCCTTACCGGATCGCCATTATTTGCCCATTCAAAATTGAACCCGAAATGGTCGCTCTGGAGCTCTCGAAGTTCACAACGGAAGATGTCGAAGCCGTTCTAATTCAGAGTCTGCAGCACTCCGACCTCTTTGCCTGGAGACATTGGCATGTTGCTAGACGCTTCGGTATTGTTGAGAGAAAAGCAGAGTATAGGTCATACAGAGCACGTATGCTCGTTCGCGCCATGAAGGACACGGGGGTCAATGCAGAGACTCAGAGAGAAGTTCTTCTTGAAAAATTCGACCTACCGACCGCCAAGCATGTGATCGCACGCATACAATCAAGAGAGTTAGCAATAGATGTGGCTCATGAACGAGCTGAATCATGCTCACCGTATGCCGTACCGATAATAGACAAGATAATTCCACATGATCTTTTGAGGCCTGCTGTTCCATCCAAGTCCCTTACGGATATCATCAGGGAACGGTTGCTCACCGAAACCGTGCGTTTAGTCTGCATCTTCAGTGGAGACTGGGATGCGATCAGAGTGGTGGGGCAGTTAGGTGAGAAACTACGCTGCCCCAAGTGCGGCTCAACTCTAGTTGCTGCGACTTACCCGGCTAATGATACGCTGGCCAGCATAGTAAGGAAAAAGAAGAAAGGTGGAAAACTGAGTCCTGAGGAGGAGCATAGCTGGCGCCAAGGCTGGCTCAGTGCAAGCCTTGTGCAGACAAATGGCAAGAAAGCGGTCGTTGTGATGAGTGGAAGGGGTGTAGGCCCCGCCACGGCTATTCGAATCCTTAGAAGAGTCCACAGAACCGACGATGACCTGTGTGTCGATATCTTGAAGGCGGAACGTGAGTACGCTAGAACGAGACTATTCTGGGATTGAACCAGCAACCGTTCGCGAATACGAGTGACACGCCATTTGCGAATAGATTCAAGCGTGGGTAGGCTCAGCTTGCACCTTCAGCGCTATCGTCACGTGGTCGGGATATCGAGGACGACCCAAGTCTCGGTATTCTTCTTCCGTGAGTGTCACAATTAGTCGTGGGGTTCCAAGCTGCTGCCCAAAGCCCGGCAACTGACTAAGTGTCCTCTGAACGGCTATCGTAACACCTGCAATCTCTTTATCCATATCAAGCGGGAATGTGACCGGTCCTTTGAACGGATCCCCAAGAGTAATCTGAACCATGGGTCTGCTTTGACCAGACTGGATAGGTGTCACAACGAGAACCGTGCCTTCAATCGTTACTTCTGCCATACACCTAGCGTCCCTGTTTCGAGCGATTAGTTGTTGCGCGCTATTCTAACCTTACGGGAACATTGGTAGACCAACTGTCGATCAGCATCTGATCTCGGCCGAGGTGGCAGATTCCAGTTTTCAGACTCATGCGGTTTGCTTTACTCTGTAAACGATATCATTCTCGCGCACTCGACCTGCAACTTTCATGCCGACCGATTGTCCGGCCTGGGCTGTCTGAATCTGCTTGTGTTCTATCTCCATGGAGTCCACAATCTGCTCAATATTCGTCGTAGTGCCTCTAATGACGATCTTGTCTCCCTTGCTCATTGTTGCCGTGACTTCTAGGACAGCTACGCCTGCCTTTGAGTAGAAGTGTGCAATTCGGCCCACTTTTTCATACGGCGCTTCCATAATGAATTCAATTCGTAGACTGCATAGACGGCTTGAATAGTTTTCGTACAGCTTTCTAAGTTGATTGAAATGCTCTGTCAAAGGTCACTAGGTTTTGCGATCTGAGGATGAAGGCGGTAAGGCGAGGACGCGCGAATGTTCTATGCAGGGCTTTGCACACCACGCTGTCGACTCGCCCTCCGCGCTGCTCTGTTGAGCAGGGAGGTTGGTATATTAATGTTCCGTACATGGAATGTTGACGTATCGTCACGCTTAACGCCCCGCTACCACCGCAATAAGAAGACTTAGTTTCTACATTTAATGAGCTAGCAGCCAGCCCCCAAGGCGAGGTGAGGTCATCCACGTCCGCGGTTCACGCCATAGTTGTTGAGATCCTCTCAAAGAGGCCGGATCTGTCTGAGGCCCAAATCCTCGCTCTGATTGAGGAGAAGAAGAAAGAGGGCAGAGGGTTGCTATCGGACGAAGGGGCCGCTCGACTCGTCGCTGAGGAATTACTCATCCAGACGCACCGTGCAGAGCTGGGAAGAATGCAGGTAAAGGATCTAGTGAGCGGGCTGAATGATGTCACCCTCTCAGGGCGTGTCTTACTCGCATGGCCTCCGCAGCAGTTTCAAAGACGGGACGGGACACCCGGTCGTGTTCTGCGGCTGATTTTGGTTGACAAGAGCGGACGGGTCCGATGTGCATTGTGGGATAGACATGTGGACATCGTCTCAAGAGCAGGGAACCTTCAGGGGCGAATCGTTAGAATTGGCCATGCATACACACGACAAGGCTTGACAGGGGAACCTGAAGTTCATGCAGGCGACCGAAGCAGTATCGAAATCGACCCGCAAGACATGCCAATAGGGGACTTCCCAGAATTCAAAGAGCTGTTCACTCAGTTAGGTAATCTGACAGTGACCGCGAATCAAGTGAACGCCATCGGAATCGTTGATGTTGACCCGAGATACTATACATTTGCGAAGGAAGATCGCGTAGGTAGCGTCCTCCGCGCGGTTCTTGCAGATGAGTCTGGGTCAATTCCTATGGTCGCGTGGAATGAAAGGGCAGAAGAACTCCGAGATCTCAAGAAGGGTGACGTACTGCAGATCGTGAACGCTAGAGTAAGACTTGACTCAAACGCAAGACCAGAACTACATGTCGAAGCTCGCGGGCAAGCATCAGTTCTCCCCTCAACCCCTGACTTTCTGAAGATACCAACACCAAAAACATTCAAAATCGCGGAACTGACAGCCCAAGTGGGATCTGCAGATCTAACAGCCTGTGTCCTGACCAAAAGTGAACCGCGCGAACTCAAGCGCGCCACTCCCGGCGAGATTCTGAAGGTTTCAACGATCATTATTGCAGATGAAACCGGCATCGCCTCGCTTTCGCTTTGGGACGACAAAGCAGAACTAGTGAACCAGCTCCACGAAGGAGATATCATAGAACTACATGGCATGTCAGTTAGCAAACGACTAGGCGAACTGAGACTGAGTCTCGGGAAATCTGGCCAGCTAGTGCAATCTCCGGTCGAAAAGAAGATCATTCCACCTACCACCAGACTGAACGCGCTCGAAGCTTCAAAGGGCCTCATAATCGTCGAATGTACTGTGGCCGATGAACCGGTAGTCCGACAAGTTGTCACTGAAAGGGGAGAAAACATCGATGTGGCATCTTTCACTGTCCGAGATGATTTGGGTTCGGTTAGGCTTACCGTGTGGAGACAACAAGTTGCCAACGCAGCAAAACTTCGTCCCGGGACTCGATTGCGGATCACTGGACTCAGAGTGCGACCGGGACTCAACGGACAATTGGAGTTGAGCTCCATCCCAGTTACCAAGATCGAGCCGATCGATCAGCCAGTCGGCGACAGACCCGCCTGGCAGGATGTTCGACGTGTCATCGCCCTGGAACCTGGACTGACAACTTGGGTTAAGGGAGTGGTTCTTGACGTGGTGGAAACGCAGAAACTCGCAGCGGTATGCGAAACCTGTGGCACTGAGTTGCGAGTCTCAGAGAATAGCTTCCTCTGCGAGAACTGCAAATCCACGAAATCCGGCAAGATCGTACTTACGGGGAGACTCAGAATTGATGACGGAACAGGCGTGGCAGATGTGATCCTCGCCAACCAGGATACAGCAGGCCTTACGATCTTCGACGCGCACCAGATTCGCGAACTCTTGCTTAAGGAAGGAAAAAGTGAACGCGTCTTGACGGAAGAAGAGCCCTCAAGCCTTGTCGGAAAGGAGATCGAGGTTTATGCAACTGCCGAACCATCAAGCAGCCAAGGTAGGTTCGACTTGAAAGCAAAGAAGCTTGTAACCGTTGCCGGTCTTTGAATTGCGCCTTGAAACTAGGCGGGGTGCTATTGACTTCAAGACTGCCGTCCCAAAACGCTAATATGTGATAGGGTGGGTCTACTGCTAGCGACGACAATATTGCACAGGGAGCAGCACGTATGACGCTGCAAGGTTTCTTCCGCTGAACAAATCAATGAACATATCTTGTAGGTAGGTTTATTGTCACTCCTCCGGAACGTCATTGGCCCCCACCCTAACTTGTGGGATTACGTGAACGGTATTAGGAACCCAACCGTGAAACAGACCATTAAGAAGCGCATTCAGGAGTATCAGCCCAAAGCCGAAATAATCGAGAAATTTTCGAGCCTGACAGATCGATACTTTCTTGTGGTCTTCGCCACGGAATGGAATGCAGAATGCCGGGCTCAGCTTCCTAACCTGGCGAAACTTTTCGTCGCAGCCAACAATGCTGTGTTGAATATCAAAGTTGTCGATTTCGACGAAAACCGCGACATCGCAGACGAAATGAGAGTGCTTCGGATTCCGACGATAATCGTGCATGATAGAGGATGGCGCGAGATTGGCAGATTTGTTGAGAAACCCCAATACGGCGCAACATTGGAAGAGGAACTGTGGGAACTGATCGAGAAACACGCCCGGAAGCCGCAGTAATTGCGACAGCTTATTGGAGTCTAGATAACGTAAAATGATGAGAACTGTGTAGCCGCAATCAGATCTCTAATACTTATTATACCAACCAAGTTTGAGTTCTTGACTACTGGAAGATGACGGATCTTTTCACCGCGCATGATCATCAGGGCATCAATTACTGTGATTGAAGCGTCACAGGTGACGACGTTTCTATTCATGTGATCCTCAGCCAAACCGTTCTTCATATCGCATCCTCGCGCGACAAGCTTGATGAAATCGCTCTCGGTGAGAATGCCAGCAGGTTTCCTTCCTTTCGTTATGATGACACTCCCTATTCGGTTCTTGCGCATCAGCCTAGCGATTTCCATCAAACTCGCCGATGGCCGTGCGGATACCACTTTTCGAACCATGATGTCACGAACTTCTTGAATCGCGTCCAAGTTGCTCCACAGCGCTACTGCAGCACTGCTATTGTCGAGCATTTATCGCTTGCCTAGCTACGAACCAACGGTGGAAACGAGCACCTGTATCAAAACTCGACGTGAAATCCGCAACGAACGAAATTGGTAAGCACAATCCATTTTGGCTATCCAGTTGAACCAAAAACCACTCGCAAGAGAATCTGAAACGCTATCGATGAGAGGGTACACGACGAGAGATCCGGAGAGCGCACAAGACCCATCTGGTCAGTATGTTGAAACCTTGACCACGCCTGGGATTTTCAGTATCTTCTGAAGGATTTCGCCGCTGGGTTCCTTCTCCACAACCAACGTGAGTTTCGGTTCGGGTGTTAGATCGGGGTCATCTGCAACAGCCTGTCTTATCGCGATGCCCTCTTGTGCAATCAACGTAGCGGCCTTGGCAACAATCCCCACTGTGTGCGGATCTGCGTAGATTTCAATTACACTGTATCCAAGAAACTTGGCGACATCTGCGAGGAATGGACCTGCGGGTCTGACTCTCTCGAAGACTGGTTTCAGCACCGGATCTGATGATATGAGTTGTGCTGTATCTCGGACTGTACGCCGGTCAACGCCCAGGAATCGAGCAATTTTCACGTCTGATAGTTCTATTCCGCCACAATAGATCTTTGAACCTTCCTTGATGCTCAGTCCCAGTTCCACAAGGGCCTTCGCAACTTTTTGTCGGCTTGGATATTCTTCGAGCCTATCTGAGATCTGTCTCCACATATGTGCATCAGCCTACGACGTACAGAAATGTCCGACGAAGTCTTAAATGCTACTATAATGCTTGTGGGGAGCATCATTGGACAAGAGCTGTGAACGATGCCGAAATCAAAATCGATTGACCAAGAACATGCCGTCTTTCTACCACAGGATGAGATGCCCACCCACTGGTACAACATTCTAGCGGACCTTCCGGGACCGCTGCCTCCTCCACTGGACCCGAAGACCCTGAAACCTATGGCGCCGGAACCGCTTCTCAGAATCTTCGCAAAGGACTTGATCATGCAAGAAGTCTCGACGGAACGCTTCATCAAGATCCCGGATGAGGTCTATGATGCCTACTTGCGCCTACCACGTCCCACACCCCTGCTTCGCGCAAGGCGTCTTGAAAAGTATCTGAACACGCCAGCCGAAATCTATTACAAATGTGAGTACGTGAACCCGACTGGCAGCCATAAGCCCAACACTGCGATAGCCCAAGCCTACTATAACATGGTCCAAGGAAATGAACGAGTCGTGACAGAGACTGGAGCTGGACAATGGGGTTCAGCCCTGGCAATGGCGGCAGCAGTCTTCAGACTCAAGTGCAGTGTGTACATGGTTCGCGTGAGCTATGACCAAAAACCAGGAAGAAGGATCATGATGGAAGTCCTCGGTGCCGACGTCACTGCCTCGCCGAGCAAGAACACCAAATTCGGTCGAAGCCTCCTTGAATCTGACCCTGAGAACCACGGATCACTCGGCATAGCGATAAGTGAAGCTGTCGAGGATTGCCTTACTCATGACAACACCAGATACTGCCTGGGCTCCGTGCTCAACTTTGTCCTGTTGCATCAGACGGTCATCGGGCAAGAGACGAAGAAGCAATTCGAAATGATCGACGTTCAGCCCGATGTCATATGCGGATGTATTGGCGGCGGATCAAACTTCGCAGGATTCGCGTTCCCATTCATGGCTGACAAACTGAAAGGAAAGTCAACGGCTCAGTTTGTTGCATGTGAACCCAAAGCCGTTCCCTCAACAACTCGCGGCGTGTACACCTATGATTACGGTGATGCAGCGGAAATGACTCCACTTCTAAAGATGTACACGATCGGACACAAGTATCAGCCCCCTCCGATCCACGCGGGTGGCCTACGATATCACGGAAAAGCCCCATCGCTCAGCTTCCTGATCAACAAAGGTTACATGACATCAGTTGCATACTCTCAGAAGGAAGCTTTCGAAGCTGCACGCATCCTAGCTCAAACGGAAGGCATGATAACGGCTCCTGAATCAGCGCATAACGTGAAGTACGCGATTGATGAAGCTTTGCGCTGCAAAAAGACGGGAGAGAAGAGAGTGATTGCCTTCAACAACTGCGGCCACGGCCTTCTTGACCTGCAGGCCTATGACTTATTCCTGAGCGGACGACTGGAAGACTTCGAACCGTCGAAGATTGAAGTTCCGAAAATCGCAGACTAAGCACATTCGAGGCGATCGATAACACCAGTGCGTGCCTAGTCTGCCTCCAGCACTGCAATCGGATGGCGGTCATCTCAGGCGGCAGCTAAGCCACAACGGATCCAACTCAAGTTTCAGGCAAGCCCCTTTTTTCACGATCTCTACCTCCAATTCTCTTGCGTGAGCATGTGGAGCTTTGGGTAGGCTTCGCCGATCATTGCCAAAACTTCTATTTCCCCCGGCGCAACAGTAGCACTTGTTCTAACGCGTCACTATTGTAGTCTCTTCATTCAGGTTCTCCCACTGCCCTTCGCTATTGTGCTCTTCCAAATGACTGTAAGGTGTGTTTTCTCGCGACGCCCAAGAGCAACGGCAGGGCGAAAGTCACTGCGACCTCTTCGAGCGTTAGGCTTGTCGAAGTCGAGAACGACCATGAACGTACATAGTAGTATTTTCTCTCTTTTCGACATAAATAAACAGTGAGCGACGCAGAAGACCGCGGACGAGCATAATCATTGCCAAATCAAAGCAATCGCGACCAGGATACTCCTAGGATGCTTAGCCGGAGGAATGCCCTGAAGGTGGCGGTCTTGTTCGGAGCAGCCGCCCTACTCGTCCCAGTCGAACGGCTGGCTCAATTCCTATTCACACCTAAAGAGACTGGGCCCGTCACTTATCCGAGAGTGCGGATAGCAGGCTCGAAGGACATTCAATCCAATGACAGTCTCCTCTTCGAGTACCCGCATAAGGATCGACCAGCACTTCTCATCCACCTACCCGACGGAACATTCGTAGCCTTCGACGCGTCTTGCACGCACCTAGGCTGCCAAGTCCACTACGATAAGACCGCTGTAAAAGGGTGGGAGAACAATCCACAACAAAGCTTCTGCCCCTGTCACGGTGGAGTCTTCGATCCCAAGACGGGCAATGTGCTCGCAGGACCAGCTCCGAAACCTCTGCCCAAGATCAAACTGGAAATCGATGATCAAGGCGAGATCTATGCGAATGGTTACGAAAACGGGCTCCCGCTCTACGGCGAGGGTTGACCAAAATGGCTCCACCTTCCCTTTTGAACAGAGTCTATAATCGGCTTACTGAACGGTCCAGACTCGGATCCGTTCTGAAGTCCATTGTCGGCCGTCTGGGAAGCATACTAGATTTTACGCTTAGCTACTCAGCCTACGCGAGCGTACTCAACGTACTCAGCCCGGTCTACTCCATAGGTGCATTGACCTTCCTTTTCTTCACAATCAACGCGGTCACAGGAGTGATGCTCGCGATGAGTTACACCGCGACCTCGGAAACGGCCTACAATAGTATTCAGACAATATCGACAGCACTGCGTTATGGCTGGCTCATACGTGGTATTCATTTCTACACCGCGAACGGGATGATAATCGCGGCAATTCTTCATTTGATAAATGGTTACTTCAAGGGCTCCTACAAGAAACCGCAGGAACTGAACTGGATTGTGGGAATGGCAGCAGGCGCCGTCACAATTTTAGCAGGTTTCACTGGTTACGTACTCCGCTGGGATCAGGAAGCTGTCGGTGCCGCAGGAATAGGTCAGGGCTTGGCTGCCTCAATCCCGCAGTTCGGAGCTGTGATAACGAAAATATTCTGGGGTCGAACCTACACCGAAACACTTGGCCGTTTCTACACCGGTCATGTACTATTGTTGCCTGGACTGCTCGTGGCGTTGTTGGCAGTTCATTACTTCATAATTCGCAGGCATGGAATCGAAATTCTGCTTTCTGAGATTAACATGGCCCCTATCGTCCTGGGGCTGCTCTTCGTTTTTGTTTCGCTCTTTCCTCTCAAAATTGGAGACAGATTTGACCCAATGAAGCCGCCCACAATTCTTGAACCGGAATGGTATTTCATGGGAATGTACCAATTCCTGAAGACTCAGAGCGTCGAACCGCTGTACGGCGTGATACTGGCAACGGGTCTCTGGCTCTTCATAGCGATTATCCCATTCCTTGACAGAAGTCCGGAGCGCCGCGCTCTAAGAAGACCGGTCTTCACCGCTATCGGCATCTTCATTATCATCGAATTCTTGGCTCTCACCATCTACGCTTACTTATCCCCTGGACAGATAGGGACATTCCTAGACAGCAACTTCACCGCCGCCTTTGTTCTGACAAACGTTGCCGCGATAAGTTTCGTGGCAGTTGTCCTTGCAGCTAATCGACGAATAGTGAGGGCATCACGCGGATGATTGCAGGAAGTGATGTAGACAGTTGACTGAACTGAAGACAACAACAGTGTCCAAGAGCTGGCTCGCACTGGCCTTCGTATTGATTGTACTGGAAGCATTCTTCGTCTATGAAGCTATTTTGGCGGACATGGTTGGACTTGAGAGAATCTTCGGAGTCTTCGTCGGTCTCGCCTTCCTTTGCTTCGCTGCACTGCTTTACGCTGTCTCTGTAGTTGTCTACACGTGAATTTGGCTGGATGATGCACTATGGCAAAGATAACCCGCAAGTTGTTCGATAGGAGTAGCGACCTGAACCCGCGAAACATGAGGTTGGGAATGTATGCTTGGCTAATTCAGCGACTCTCAGGCCTGTACTTGGTGTTCTTCTTGCTCACTCACATTACAGCGATTGCTCAAGCTAACCTTGGAATCATCAAGGGATTCGAAGCTCAAGAATCATACCCTGAAAAAGAATTCATTCAAACACCGAAAGATAGAGAAGCGATTGATACTGCGATAGATTGCATAGATTGTGGTGCCTGCTTCTCCTCTTGCCCTTTGACGTGGACCGACCCTAAGTATCCTGGACCAGCCGCATTCGTGAAGTCATACCGTTTCATCGCGGATACAAGAGATACAGGAAAATCTGAACGACTTAAGGCAGTGGGATGCGAAGACGGTGTCTGGCGATGTCACACAGTATTCAATTGCGCGGACTCGTGTCCCAAATCGATAAACCCAACGAACTTCATTCAACAGCTGAAAAGGAAGGCAACTAAGCTTTCAATTCTGCAACTGCGCCCTCCGCAAAGTGGCCAAGCAGACCGTTGATCCGAATATGATTCTGAACCAAGATGGTATTCTGTTCGAGTGATATGAAATGGGATTAGAGAAAGTAGAGTCTGACATCTACCGGTGCTTCCGATGCGGACACTGCCGCGAAAGGCTAAGCCCGCTAACCGGCATGTCCTCAATATGTCCCGTCAGGGAAGAACTGAAGTTTGATCATTACGACGCGAGAGGAAGGGTTCTCATAGCGAGAGCGCTAGTTGAAGGGAAACTTGACTACAGCGACAAGCTCGTAGAAAGCGTCTACACTTGCTGCGCCTGCGGCCTCTGCAGGGAAGTATGCGCAATGTTTGAAGGGAGAAAAGTCGACACACCTCGAATAATAAGGGCGTGGCGTGAGGAGATAGTTGAGAAAGGTCTCGGCCCACCGGACAGGTTGAAAGAGATCAACCACAATACCGAGAAGAATTACAACCCCTTCGGAAAAGACGCTGCTGAAAGGCTACGGTGGTCAACGGGCAACGAGATCGCGCGAAAGGCAGATGTTCTCTACTTCGCTGGCTGCTACGCTTCATACAGACAACCAGAAATCGCAAGATCCGCGTCCAATGTACTCAGCAAGAGCAATGTCAAGTTCACAGTGTTAGAAGATGAAAAGTGCTGCGGGCTACCACAAATGTGGAACGGGGAAGCCAAACTTGGAGAGAAGCTTATTTCAAGCAACGTAGAAGCAATAAAGGAGACAGGCGCCACGAAGGTGGTCGCCACTTGTCCCGGCTGTTACATGGCTCTGAAATCTGACTATCCAGAGATAACCGGTAATAAACTGGATTTCGAAGTATATCACATGAGTGAATTTCTAGCTGACCTCGTGGACAAAGGAGCACTTGAATTCAAGAAAATCGATAAGAGAGTAACATACCACGATCCGTGCCACCTCGGTCGATACTCCAAAATCTACGAGCAGCCCAGGAAGGTAATCGAGGCAATCCCGGGCATAGAACTATTCGAAATGAAGAGGAACAGGGCAGACGCGTCGTGTTGTGGCTTCGGCATTGTCGTAACACCCACCTTCCCGAAACTATCACTAGGCATAGCGGAGAAGAGAATAATGGAAGCCAAAGAGACAGGCGCCCAGACCATAGTGACAGCTTGCCCCTCATGTATTACCCAACTCAGCCTTGCCGCTAGAAGGAGCAGAGCAAACATCGAAGTCGTTGATCTGGTAGACCTCGTAGGAAAAGCGCTCAAGTAGATAGCGCAGCACCAATCCCCCATTCTCAACTGGACTCATCGACTCTCCTCGCTTCCGATTAAAATCAGATGGTCACAATTGAATCAGTCATTTCGTGCGTGTTACGTCAACATGTGACTAGGTTCCGGAATGCTGAGTCGGTTTACGTGGACAAGAGAATATTCGATGCGTCGGAACTGGTATGTCAAAATTTGCGACCGAACTTGAGACGAGTGAGAATTTCGGCGACATATTCGAGATAGTGAAGAAATCCGTGAAAGGACATCTGAGCAGAGAAGGAGCAGGCCTAATGCTAGTCTTAGCGGACCTGCCGATTCAACTCGGAGCCTTCCACAGTTTAGGAACAAACCAGATCGTCATGAACCGTGCCCTGTTGGATCGGGTAGTTGCCTCCGCACATCCCAGAAGTCACATCAACTCCTTTGTCTACTCGATCCTGCTCCATGAGTACCTGCATTCTCTTAGCGTCGTCGATGAGGGTGAAGTGCGACAGCTAGTCCACGATATTTCCATGAAAACATTCGGCCCCGACCATCCCGCGTCGACTGTAGCATCGAAGGGACCATGGACATTGTTGCGTACGCCCGGATATGTGGACACGCATGTTCCCACCGAAACCCAATTAGAATTCAAACCAAGGCAAGCAGAGTGGATTCGGCAAGGACATGAGCCTCTATATGTTCGATGATTACACTGAGATCAAGCATGTGTACGTTGATCTCACAGGGGATAAATGCAAATCTTGGCATTATACTGTGTTCGGCCCGCAGTAACCAATGCCTACTAAGGTAGAGTTCACAAGGAAAGCAGCAGCGCTTCTGCTGACTATGCGAGCGAAGCATCCCAGCCTGATGCTCCTGCTCGACGACACCAGCTGTTGCGCCAACAGTAACGTGATCGCAAGAGCAAATCTACCAAGTTAGCCCGTCGATTTGTTATCAGAAAAGGATGGGGTACAGCTCTGCATTAATCCAGCTCTAAGAAAGAGTTTGAAGGCAACTCGGATCATCATCGACGTAATAGATTTCGCTGATGATAGCCTGTCGCTTGAGACGGACTATGGCAAACGGTTCACTATGTCCGCAATCTCATAGCGGTCAGCAATTGTCACGGCTTCCAGCGAGCTATAACGACTTTCCTATCTGTGAAGAAGTTAGCGGAATCCATCTGCGCTTTCCAGATGAAAAAACTATCCGTTATCGCAAGAGTTTAATTTGAATCGACCACGAATATTCCATTGAATCCTTTTGGTCGACCTGTTATCGAGAATCCGACACAAGGACTCTCTGAAAGCTCTCTTGCTTATGCTTCCGACACTATTGTTTCTCACGATATTCTTCGCCAGCCATGTCCTGCTGGTTCCCGGCTTACTTGTCTTGCTTATGGCCCTTCATTTCTGGATGATTCGGAGGCATGGAATTGCGAGACCACGCTGACAACCAAGGGCAATCGGCGAAAGAAGTTCCATTCTTCCCGAACGTTCTGTTGGCTGAAGTCAGTCTGACAATAGCCGTAATCGGACTACTTGCGATCTTCGTCTCATTGTTTCCATTGAAGCTCGGCGAGAAACTCGATCCGCTGAACCCACCTACGATTCTCGAACCGGAATGGTACTTCATGGGCGTTTATCAGTTTCTCAAAACGCAGAGCGTGCAGCCATTTCACGGTATTCTGCTGTTGGTTGCTTTGGGCATCTTCTTGGTAATGGTACCGTTCGTAGACAGAGGATCGGAGCGACGACCTTTCAGAAGACCCTCCTTCACCGCATTTGCACTATTTGCAATAGTCGAATTTTTGGCATTGACGGTCTATGGTTACATGTCTCCTGGGCAGGTTGGATCGTTTTCGGATAGCGGCTTCGTGGCCGTTCTTGCGGTGACCAACCTAGTTGCACTCTGCTTCATCGCGTCGGTTCTTGCGGTGAATCGACAAATAACGAGGCGCGAGAGAACATGAAGGGCAAGGGTCACATCAAGTTCGGCCAAGCGGTGCTGTCGTCCGCAGCGTTCATCGTGAGCATCTATGCCGTCTCCAACTTGATGCCACTTCTGCTTCACACTGCCGCGAAGGGGTTGACGCTGGCACATGGTCTGCTGATCACGGCGTATTTCGTAACTGGGACAGTATCAACTATGATTCTGGCGCGTGCGATCTATAGACTGGATAAGCGAGCTGGACGAATATGCAACAGGGTCGGGTGGTTTGAATAGATGGCCAATTCGAACCGGGACGTGTCCTCTCGAGGTTGGCTCGTGCTGGCAGTATTCTTGATCGCTTTTGAATCGATTTTCGTCTATGAAGCAATGTTTGCCGATTGGGGAGGTTTCCAGAAGATATTCGGAGTCTTCGCTGGCCTTGCGATCCTATGCTTTGCTGCTCTACTTTACGCGGTTGCAGTAGTCTTGTATGGTTGGGAGCCCTAGGAGATTCGCCGCAATTGGGCAAGATAGCACGTGAATTGTCTGACAAGAGCAGCGATCTCAATCCGCGCAATATGAGATTGGGCATGTATGCATGGGTAATCCAGAGACTATCTGGACTGTACTTGGTACTCTATCTGCTCACCCATATCACGGCAATCGCGCAAGCTAATCTCGGTATCACCACAGGCCTTCAGGCCCAAGTCTTTGACGTAATTAGAAATCCTTTCTACGCTGGCGGGTCAACGGCCGTGATATTCGACGTGTTAGGTCTGGGGATTATTGCCTTTCACGGCTTGAACGGTATACGGATTGTCTTTTTGGACCTAGGATTCGGAATTCGGAGACACAGACTTGTATTCTGGTTGAGCATGATCATCGCGATCGCTGTCAGCGCCTACGTCATCATTCTTGGTCTGCCAATGTTGCCTCGTGGATGAAGTTTAGGGAGGATGAGTGAGAGTTGTGGAGAAGTGTATTGCTCTGGCTGCTGCAAAGGATATCTGCCGTGCTTCTCGTTGCATTTCTTGCGTTGCATCTTTGGGCTTCAAACTTCAACGCAGAGTGGGTTTCGGTTGTGCGAGCCGCGGTGGATCTTTCACTTCTGGCGCTCGCCTTGTTCCATGGCCTGAATGGAGTTCGGACTGTCGCGATGGATTTTGGACTTGGTCTGCCAGCACGTCGGTTTCTGTCAGTGACACTAGTGATGGTGGGCTTCGTGTCATTCCTCTTTGGTGTTTACGGGTTATGGCCTCTGTTGTCTGCAAAATGAAGTGATGAGTTGATGACCGCACCACCCAAAACGATTCGGCTGCACATCCAGCGATTCGACGCTAAAACCGACGCGGAACCACACTATGATACTTTCGAGGTGACCGCTAAGCCGGGCATGACGATTCTCGATACTTTGTTCCAAGTTCTTGAGAAGCATGATCGATTACTGGCTTTCAGATATTCCTGTCGAAGCGCGGTCTGTGGCAGCTGCGCGGCGTACATCAACGGTCGACAGCGGTTGGCCTGCAACACTCAGATCAACACGTTGGGTCACGATATCACCATTGCACCTCTGCCTCACCTTCCCGTCGTTCGCGACATGGTGGTCGATCTTCACCCATTCTTTCACAAGATGGACCTGGTGAAGCCCTATTTCGAGAGCAGAGAGCCTTATCCAGATAGAGAGTTCAAGCAGTCTCCAAAGGAACGAAAAGCAGTTGACCTGGCGATTGATTGTATCGATTGTGGTGCTTGCTACTCTGCCTGTCCGATGTCTTGGACTGACCAGAAATATCCTGGGCCGGCGGCGTTCGTGAAGGCAGCCCGCTTCATAGCCGACACTAGGGATTCTGCGAAACATGAGCGCCTGAACTTGGTTGGATGCGAAGACGGCTTGTGGAGATGTCACACCGTATTCAACTGCGCTGACGCATGCCCCAAGTTAATAGATCCGCCGCACTTCATTCAATACCTGAAAAGGAAAGCCGTCTCGGTTTCGATTGGGCATTAGAGTTTGGATCACATAACCACAATCCTACTCGGCCTATTGGGACTCTTCTCAGGCTGCCTAGAAGGAATGCTAAGAGTACGAGGAGGCGTCATAGTCGTTCCGATACTCATACTCGTCTTCAGACTCGACGCACGGTTAGCGGTTGGAACAAGTTTGGTGATGGTCATCTTCACCGCTCTCTCCGCAACAGCTGCGTACCATCGTCAAAAGAGGATCGACTGGAAGATCGGATTCCTGGCGGCAACCGCGGCCGTTCCGGGCGCTGCGATAGGAGCTTACTTGACGAAGTTCTTCACGTCAAGAGGTCTGGCGATCATTTTTGGTTTCACGCTCTTCTTGCTCGCAGCCCTCATGCTGAGAAGGTCATTTCGCACCACAACCAGCCCGACGCGCGATGCCACAAAGGACATGCTCTCCGAACCAAGCAAGGGAGCTGGGAGGAGAAGGATCGTAGACACCACAGGAAAGGTCTTCGAGTACGATGCGAGACTACGTTCCGGTCTGCTGCCGCTTTTCTTCGGCGGTCTTGCTTCTGGCTTCCTAGGGATAGGTGGAGGTTTGATCGTTGTTCCGATCCCTACGGCTGTCGTGGAATTGCCAATGCACTTGGCAGTGGCAACGTCCATGCTCACAATGATCTTCACTTCGATTTCCGGTGTCTCAACTCACATAATGCTTGGAAATGTGGCGGTCGAGTATGCATTGCCTCTGGCAGTCGGGATCCTTCTTGGAGCTCAGTTGGGAGCTCGCGCGGCGAGACACCTCAGATGTGCCACGCTTGAGAGGCTTTGCTGTAGCGGTCTTGGGAATGGGAGTTCTACTCATCATCACTCGGTTGTAGAAGGGGTCACTGTGCCGCTTTCTCCGGCTGGACTCCCTGGCAGCCTTTGATGACGACCTCTGCGGCTTCTGTAGTTAGAGTTTCCGTTACGCGTGGAGCCTCCGCCTGTTGTACAGAGGCCCTATTCCACCGAGTACCTGCTTTTTAGCTCGCGCATTTTCTATTCTGGAGCCTTCTGTATGTAGCCAAGTTTCATGGCAGTCTTTGTGATGTCCCGGGATCTCTTAATGATCGCAGTAGCCTGTTCATATAGCTGTGTTCTCGTAAGCTGTATGCCGGCTAGGCCCTGCTCCTGAGCTTTCAAGGCAACGGCCACCGCTTCTCTTGGGTAGACTTCCCATTCTTCCATGGTTGGGCAGATGTAGTCCTCGCTGATCTCCTTCTCGCGCGCGCATTTCGCCAGTTCGCTAGCTGCGGCTATGCACATTTCGTCGGTGATGGTTTTGGCTCGGACGTCAAGGGTTCCACGGAAGATACCTGGAAAACCGAGCGAATTGTTTACTTGATTCGGGAAGTCTGATCTGCCGGTTGCCACTACGCGTGCTCCAGCTTCCTTCGCCTCCCATGGCCAGATCTCCGGAATTGGGTTTGCGCATGTGAAGAGGATGGCGTCCTTGTTCATTGCTGCCACCCATTCCTTCTTGATTGTGTCGGGTCCGGGCTTTGAGAGCGCAATGCATACGTCTGTGCCCTTGAGAGCCTCTGGTATCCCTCCGGTTCGTTGTTCCTTGTTGGTTGTTTGGCAGAGTTGCCATTTTTCAGCGAAATTGCCTTTACTCATCTCGATGTCCTTTCGGCCCTTGTGCAGAATTCCCTTCGTATCGACAATGAGAGTGTTCCCGGGTTTGATTCCGTAGGCGAAGAGCAGTCGGCTAGTGGCGACGTTCGCGGCGCCGGCACCTATCATCGTCACAGTTGCGTCGCGTTCCTTCTTGCCGACCAACTGAAGCGCATTGATCAATCCGGCTAGGACGATACATGCGGTTCCTTGCTGATCGTCATGCCAAACCGGAATCTCAGCTTGCGCTCTCAGCGTATCAAGAATACGGAAGCATTTCGGCTGCGAGATGTCTTCGAGATTAACACCGCCAAAGGATGGCTGAAGCCATTTGACAACCGTTATGATCTCGTTGGGATCCTTGGTTCCTAGGCAGATGGGCACTGCGTCGACGCCGCCGAGGTACTTGAAAAGGATGCACTTGCCCTCCATCACGGGCAATCCAGCTTTGGGTCCGATGTCCCCGAGTCCCAGGACTCTGGTGCAGTCACTGACGACGGCTACCGTGTTCCATTTGTTCGTGTAATCGTACACGAGCTTCTCATCTTTGCTGATCGCCTTGCATGGTTCAGCGACGCCTGGTGTGTACCAGATCGCAAAGTCGCTGGCGTCACGGATGCAGCATTTCGGCGCGATCTCCATCTTCCCACGATAGAACGGGTGAAGTTTCATAGCGTCGAGTGCAGGTTTCTTTGCTTTCTCAAGAAGCTGTTCCTTCGTGAGAGTCTTCAATACAATTCATCTCTCCATGTCTGTAATGTATCGAACGTAGCGGAGATGTGATTTATTTATGATGCACCTTTAGCATATACTTCTACTTATCGGACTTTCTGTATACGCAGTAATAGCACGCAGCATAAGCTCCAATCCCAACATGGAGTCCATCAGGAGTCGGTTGTTGATGAAATACACAACCAAAGAACTACAGTCGATCTTGAATGAAATGCTGGTCCATGCCACACAACAACTCCCAACCGATGTCATCGGTGCAATCAAAGAAGCCCATTCACACGAGACGAAAGATCTCGCAAAGAAGCAACTTGAGGCGATAATGAACAGCGTCAACTTGAGTAATGAAATGAAGATTCCGGTTTGCCAAGACACTGGACTCGTCACGTTGTTCGTTTCAGGTGACCTCGTCCAGCATATCGATGAGGTCGAGAAAGCACTCGTTCATGAATTGAAGGCTCTGACAGCGAAGGGCGGAATGCGAGCGAACGTTGTCAATCCGCTCACTCGAAAGAACACCGGAACCAACACGGGACTAAGCCAGCCGGAAGTATTGATCGATCCGTCAACGAAGAAAACTGCAATGAAGCTGATCCTGAAAGGTGGAGGTTCAGAAAACTTCACCAACCTGAAAATGATGGTCCCTACTGCGAGTAGGCAGGATATCGTCAGGCACATTCTCCAAGTCATGATAGAGGCCGGAGGAAAGCCATGCCCTCCGAACCTTCTTGGGATCGGAATTGGCGGTTCAGCAGTGCAAGCCATGTTCAACTCCAAACTGGCCTTACTCCGACCCGTCGGCTCACGTCACCCAGACCCAGACATTGCCCAGTTCGAGTCATCATTACTGAAATCAGCCAACGAACTTGGAATCGGAACGATGGGCCTAGGCGGCGACACAACTCTACTGGACCTCCACATTGAAACTTCGGGAACCCACACCGCCTCTCTGCCAATCGCGATGTCATTTGCCTGCTGGGCGCTCAGGCTAGCAGTAGCCGAGCTCAAAGGCCGACACTTCAAGATTGTTAGGTGAGATTGAGATGACTGAGTTTCGACTCAACGTTCCGCAAGACAACGACAAAGTCTCACAGGTGAGAACCGGCGACGTCATCTACATTACGGGGGACATAGTGGTCGCCCGCGACCAAGCACACAAGAAACTTCTCGAACCAGACAAGTTCATCTCAGAACTTGTCGGGCTTCCGATCTTCCACTGCGGCCCAATAGCCCGCAAAACCGGAGAGGAATGGAAGATCGTGGCCGGAGGACCAACCACCAGCACAAGAATGGATGCCCTGACACCACCAGTCCTCGAGAAGTACAGGACAAAGATCATCATCGGCAAGGGCGGCTTGGGCGAAGTGGGCAAGAAGGGCCTGGCCAATTTTGGCGCCGTCTATTCGGAGTTCACGGGTGGTGCCTCAGCTCTAGCTGTTTCAAAGATCGTTCGCGTCAAGAAACGGATGCTGGAGGAACTGGGACCAACAGAGCTGGTCTGGATCTGGCAAGTGAAAGACTTCGGACCACTGCTGGTTACACAGGATCATCAAGGCACCGACCTGAAGAAAACCGTTACAACTGAAGCAACTTCAAGGCTCGACACTATCGTCAAAGCGTACGCGTAAGCCATTCTTAGGTGAAGACTAGGAATGGCATCGCTCTCTCTTTTTTGAGCCCCTGAGATCCGCATAAGTTAGAGCACGAGCCACGGTCTACTCGTTGCTCAGATGGATGGTTCGTAGTCCCTTTATCGGTGGGTGGTCTCTCGAGTTGGAATCGACCGATTCTCAACCGGGCTTCAGCGAGACAAAGCTGTACTGGCGAAACGCACGAGATCCACCCCAAACGAAACTACGTCTGTACCCTTGATCCTCCTCTTAGAAACCAACCCGCCTGTGAGAACCAGTAGAGCGAAGACTTGGCGCGAATCCTGAGTCGTGTCAGGTGTCTTCTTGCCTGATCTTGTCCAGTCGATGTTTCATCTCTTCATGGGTTCTGTTGCTGCTTCCTATGAGGTCAATAGCGGATATCGCTGTTCTAGACATGACACTTTCTGCCGAATCTGCGGTACCCAGAGGTGGGGATATGAAGTCCGATCGTGGCTTTGACCTAGTTTCCGTAATGGCTTTGATCATCGCATTTTCAGCCTTCAAGTACACAATTAGGCCCGCCTTCAGCAGCATGTTAACCACCTCATTCCTACTCGAGCCCACTGCAGCCGCATAGATCGTCAGGCTCTCAGCCAGCCTTTGAGGCAGGTGAACGTTGATGAGTCCAGTCACCGAGCCCGGCTGCGGTAGGGTCCGACGCGTGCCAAGAAATGCGCCGAGCATAGCACGTCGCTTGAAGATCTCGTCACCCGGTAGCCCATGCCACTTGATGGTTGCGGCGAGGGTGATGAGGGCTCTGATGAAATCGGCGAATTCCCAGCCCTGCTGCAAAGCAACCCGACGGTACGTGGTAGAAAGCCGCTTGTCGACCCTAATCTTCCAGCGAAGATACTTCATTGTGGCCACACTCCATTGATTGTGCCCCGTCGGTGGGTCATTGTGGCCACATCAACTTGGCAACTCCTGCGACTTCTCAAGTTCGCTTTTCCGAAGTGCAGGTATCGTCCTAATGACCCATCGAACCATGTCCGACATGTTTGTGCCGTGCTCTTCGGCGAACTCCTTGAGTTGCTGATACTCTGCCTCCGTTAAGCGAACTTTGAGGATCTTGTCTCTCGCCATATGAAGTGGAATCGTAGAGTGCAGTGTGTTAACGCACAAGGATCGGTATGCGTACCGGGTGAGTGAAACTAAGTAGCATGCTCTGCCTAAAGCAAGAAGTCCGAAGCGAAGAACAGGCGCGGCGAAGGCTGCAGTTTCCTCGACCGCATGTGGGATGTTCCGGGATTTGTGAAGATCGTCAAACAGTACCTAATCCCAGTTCAAGGTCTAAGAGTCGCAGGCTAAGTCATTAGAATCCACATAGCTTCACCCATGCGAATGGCACTCAATGATCTCCGTGGGGAGGACGCCTACCGGCCTACTTACACCATGATCTGAGTGTAGATGGTGCGGTCATTAGAGTCCACATCGCCTGTCCGGGTTGGAGCCATTTGGAGCTGCTTGCGCGAACTCAAGAACTATTAGAGCTATCATACATCCACACGTTGTTCGGATCGTACTTCCCAGCTATGCTTGACAAGTAAGCGCCCACTGTCTCATTGGTGACAGTCGGTTGGGGCTTAAAGTCGACCAAGTTCCAACCTGCCACTAACGCGTAAGTTGGTGGAACCGTTCCCGAAGCTATGATGGTTCCGTTTAGGTACAGTATGTCTGCTTGTTTCATGTAGAGCTGAGTAGCCTACGCTCCGCCAACAGTTGAGTAGTAGAGGGTTGGTCGTTTGGTTGCTCAGAAAGAGAAGACGGCGACCAAACGGGTCGTTGCAGAAGTTACCTGACACCGAGAATAATTCCGTAAGATCGCTATTCAGCAATTGGCCACGTATCAGCGTTTATTTTTCTTTTCAGCCACCAAAATTAGAGGAAACAAAAACGGATCAAAACGCTTGCTACCGAAGAAGCCCCAGAACAGCATAATCACACGCCTACCAGATCGTCCAAGAGAAACGATTGTACTCTTTGGAAGGTACAACAAGATTCCCCATGTCTACCCCCCTGTAGGGTGCACTGGTAGTTCATCGGGTCGTTGCTTCTCGTCGGTGCCTATTCAATCACTCTACAATAGCCGATTCAAGTCTTCCGCAGTCAGGTTTGCCTGCCTGAGAACTGACCTGAGAGTTCCTTTCGCAAGTTCACGATGCATCGGCACTATGACTATCAGCACTTCCTTGCCGCGTTCCCTCTTCATCCTAACGTGGCTGCCCTTTCGCCCTACAATCGCGAACCCGATTTTACTAGGGATTTTGGCTATTTCGCGGCCGGAGACGGCTGGAAGCTTACTCAAGCTCGGCCAACTTTAACGACGGTAACCATTGGCCGATAATCTGATGCGGGAACTCTCGCATCATCGTCTTCAAGGTACAGCTCGATGGCCTTCCTGAGATTATCAATGGATTCCTCTACTGTCTTTCCTTGGCTTGTAATCCCAAGCTCAGGGCAGGTGGCAACGTACCATTTGCCTTCCTTGTGGACTACAGAAGAGGATTCGAGTGTTCGTTTTGCCATCTTGCTCTCCTATTCTCATTCGATCAAGATAGCAGTGTTACTTCCGTTAATACTTTCTCAAGCATGATTGAAAACCACCCGTCAACAATCCTCCACCTTGGCGACGCCATGTGGGTATACGTGAATCCCGCCGCCACCTTCAACCCATATCCTGACCTAAGCCTCCTCCCGTCTTTCTTGCATCTCCGAGGAATAGCGAGGATACTATGCACGATGACCATGATGGATGAAGAATCGTGGTCAACGGTGCGTCTTAGCTCCATTCCTAGCTTGAACGATTTCAACGGTCAGAGGAGATTGACGCATTATCTGGATGAGATATACAGAGCACTCTAAGTGACCTTATGCAGATACATCATCCGTCTCAGACTTTGCGTAGATCAAGCGATGTTAATCCCAACCTAGCTGAATTCTGCAGTATGTAGCGGTCGCTCGTCACCAGCGGGAGTTCATAGAACTTGGCAGTTGCCACATGAAATGCATCGAAATAGTGCAGTCTACGCTGGCCACCATACTCAGCATATGATCTCATGGCGTCAGCGGCAATGTCAATAATGGTCGGCAAGACCTCATGAGGTATCTTCTGAAGATCGCTTATGATGTCGATCACCAATTCGATCGAGGCGCCATCACTTCTCAAGGCGGTAATGATGTCGTCATATATTTCGGAGGCAGCCTGGATCTTCAATAGGCCCTGCTCCGATCTGTGCAGAAGTCGCTCGGAATGCTGTGATAGTTCATCTGACACGAGATATGAGAAGAAGACATCGGCGTCTACGAGAACTCTCGACGGTATCTTAGCGTCTTCCTGCTCTGACAAGCCTTTCTGACTTCTCCTCGAGTTTCACCCACGGCGTCCGAATTAGATGTCGATACTTGCCCTTCAAAGCCTTCAGGTCTTCCAACGGTACGAGCTCAAGCTTTCCATCAGTCAATCTCACCTCGAATCTGCGAGCTCGGAGCTTCTTTCTCAACGACGACGGCAGCAAGGCACGTCCTTTATCGTCCAGCTCTATGACGGTCAAGAATGCCCACTAGCCCACTAGTGGTACATTCAACCATATCAATCTTCCAATCCTCACAGCATCACGACTGCCATACTGTTAGGCCCATCACTCGTCTCTGTCGGTTCCTTCACCGCATCATCATCAGACCGATAAGTATCTGAACAAACGTTTGGGTTATAATCAGACGCGGTCGAAGTGGGCAGGGTAGGCCTCAGGTGCTCAGGATCATACTACACATCGACATGGATGCCTTCTACGCATCGGTCGAGCAACGGGAGAATCCAACCCTGAAAGGTAAACCCGTCATCATCGGCGCTGACCCGAAGGGCGGGAAAGGGCGAGGAGTCGTCGTAGCCGCTTCATACGAAGCTCGGAAGTATGGTGTGCATTCTGCTCAACCAATCTCGCAAGCCTATCGACTCTGCCCTGACGGAATCTACCTTCGCCCAAACTTCGAACTCTACGAAACCGTCTCGGAGGACGCGATGTCCATCCTCCGACAGTTCTCGGAAAAGCTTGAGCAAATAAGCATCGATGAAGCATGCCTAGACTTGACCGAGAAAGCAAGCAACTTTGATGAGACAACTTCACTGGCCTCGAAGATAAAGCAGACTATCAAAGAGAAAATGCAACTAACGTGTTCGATTGGCGTAGCGCCTAACAAATCAGTAGCCAAAATCGCGTCAGATTTCAGAAAACCAGACGGATTAATGGTCGTGCCACCAGAACGAATCCGAGAATTCCTGACGCCTCTGCCCGTGAACAAGATCAGCGGCATCGGCAAGAAGAGCTACGAGCTGCTCAAGGGAATGGGCATTAACACTATCGGCGACCTCGCGGCCACTCATCCTAGCAGAGTGATCGAAGTATTCGGGAAATATGGAACAAGGCTTTGGCAGGTAGCCAACGGGATTGACGATGAAGAAGTTGTGACCTCCTACTCGATGAAATCTGTCAGCTCCGAAACAACCTTCCAAGAGGACACATCTGACACAAAACAAGTGATGGAAGCTTTCACCTCTCTAATCAACGACGTTCACTCCCGAACCATTTCACAAAATACACTTTTCAGAACAGTTGGAATCAAAGTTCGCTTCGAAGACTTCTCAACCTACACACGAACAAAATCGCATCCGCGGTACACTAATGAAAAGCCCGTCATGGAACAATATGTCAAGATCCTGTTCAGGGAATTCGAGAATTCCAAGAAGAAGATTAGACTCGTTGGCGTCCGCGTATCAAATCTCAGGAAGACTGATTCTGGTCAGGAGCTTATTCTAAGTTGGGCGGACGCTTCATGAATGTGTGCCCCGAAACACACATGAAGATTAGAGGACTCTGTTATCTTAGGCACCTTCATAACTTGATTGGAACACATTGCACCCAAGCGTAGTCACCCAGATGACCTAGGAACCAATATCTATAGAGTGCTTACTGTGACGTTGATGATCTTCTTAGTTCTAGGCTTGGCAATGCGCGAGAGACGTTAAGTAGTGAAGCGGGCACTTGAAATGTTGTGTCATTCTATGAAGACATCGCGTCACTCGTTCTCGCTTTCACCGATAGATCGAGCAAGGGACGGAATTGTTTCCACATTGATTGGAACGACACTGGCCATCGCAGGGTGTTCCGACCGGCCCGCCAGATTCCTGTCATACTCTTCATCGTTTCGCATCTTGAATTGGCTGGCGTGGATCTATGGATTCGAGGCGAAGGACCTGTTGAATGAGGACGGAGTGCAACTAGCGCTTTGGAACCTGCTTAGAAGTATCTCCTGTTACGGCATTAGAACTCCCCAAACGCTGAAAGCGCCTGTGAGCGTGGTCTGGAGCCTTTCATATCGATGTAATCTTCGCTGTATGCACTGCTATCAGAACACAAGCCAACCTTCGTCAGATGAATTGACACTCGACGAGCAACTCAGCATAGTTGATCAGATGGCGCACGTCGGAGTATCGATGATCGTTCTCTCCGGTGGAGAACCATTAACCAATCCTAATCTTGATCGGCTCATCGAGCGAATCCGCATGCACAAGATGATGGTCTCGATCGACTCGAACGGTGTCCTTATGGACAGAGGCATTATCGCGCACCTTAAGGAGTTAGGCGTGTCCTCAGTGGAACTCAGCCTTGACTCAGTGCACGCTAAATCGCATGACAGATTTAGAGGCCTCGATGGCGCTTTCCAGAAGACTTTGGACGCCATAGAATTGTGCTCACAGGCGGGCATATTCACCACCGTTGCCACTACTGCAACAACACTAAATCAAACTGAGAGTAAACAACTCATCTCACTCGCGAGAGAACATGGCGCGTCGAGAGTCGTATTCTTCGACCTAATTCCAGCCGGCAGAGGAAAGGACATTCAAATGCTGAGTCTTTCGCGCCGTCAGCTCCTCGACCTAATGGCTCTTGTGACGTATGAGTCTTCAAGAAACAGAGGTGAAGTATTTGTTGAACTACCACAGCATGTCATTTACTCCTCTATATGCAATGGGGAGTCTACTTCGGATCGTCCGGAAAAGGCTTTGTCGGTAGAACGGTTCAGTGTCAGCTCGTTTTTCAACTGTGCGGGGCGAGGCAATCTCTACAGAAAACTCGCACCATATCTCGGGGGCTGCCCTGCCGGAAGACTGTACTGCAACATCCAACCGAACGGAGACGTGACCCCATGCATGTTCATGCCAAGCTATCCCATCGCGGGAAACTTGAGAAAGCAACCTTTTGAGGAAATATGGAACAGCGCGACCTTTGAAGCGTTAAGGGATAGAAGGCGCCTCAAAGGCAAGTGTCGAGAATGTAGGTTTGTGGCTGTCTGCGGGGGCTGCCGAGCCAAAGCCGCTGCCTATGAAGACGACTACTTAGCTTCTGACCCTACGTGCCCGATACAAGCTGCAAACGCGTAGCCTAGACACACTTATCGCACGGCAAATGGTCAATACTTTGAGTCATGCTTGGTTAAGTTCTTGAAGCATCTTTGCGTGACGCTGCTCATCGGCTAACATCTTCCTGAAGCTCTCTCTCATCGATTCGAGAGCCTCGATGTAGTTCCTTGAATCTTCAATAATCCTAGACAGCGTGGACTTGGTCTTTTCATCGTCCGTCTTATTCATTAGGTTGTTGTAGCTCTCTATGACATCTTCCTGAACCGCCCACCAGTAGGAGATGTTATCTTCAATGACCGAGTGATACGCCGACGCGACGTCTCTCTCGACCTTCAACGCTTGATCCAAGCTTTCGATATCAACGATTATGCGCGCTCGCAAGCTCCCTCGCTTTGACAGTTCTCTGCTGTTCGCCCCTATAAATACCATCGGCGGTTTCGTATATGTGATACTTATCGAAACCCCCTTTCGTATGTTCTAACTACCCACATCTGTCCCTGAAGTAACCGCATGTGAAGCGGGGTCATAAGGCTGAGTTAGATGATTCTATATCCATGTTCGTTGGATTAGACGATCATAGGAACCACCTTCAAGCAGCAGTCGTTGACAATGAAGGAACGCTTCTCAAAGAAGAGAGGATACCTAACGACGCAGATGAGATAGAGAGGTTCTTCGCTGACGTAGATTATGCACAGATCGTAATCGAGTCATCCTCGGCGTGGTATCACATCTACGAGTACCTATCCAAACGTTACCAGGTCGTTTCATCCAACCCTCTGAAAACGAAGGCGATAGCTTCCGCGAAAGTTAAGACGGATCGCTTAGATGCGTTTACATTAGCGGATCTTTTGAGGGGAGGATACATAGCTGAATCCTACGTACCTCCAAGAAGAATCATAGAACTCAGAGAGATGGTGAGGTGTCGGGCTGGCCTGGTTAGGATCAGGACCAGCTTGAAGAACAAGATACACGGCCACCTGTTGATGCGTGGAGTAAAGATTGAACGCACACCCTTCAGTAAAACATATGTGGATAAGCTGAGAGCCCTTCACGACTACAGGATAGATGAATATCTAAACGTCACAGAGGCTTTGAACCGTGAGATAGATCAGGTTTCCAAGAAGATAATGCTCGAAGCCAAGGATGATGAATACGCGAGGCTTCTAAGAACCATACCGGGCGTAGGATACTACTCGGCCCTGCTGATAGTCAGCGAGATCGGTGAGATAGAACGCTTCCCAGACTCAGCGCATCTCTGCTCATATGCAGGGCTGACACCGTCTACGCATAGCTCTGGCGGAGTAACCTATCATGGAAACATAACCAAAACCGGGAGTAGATATCTAAGATGGATCCTGACGGAATGTACTCATAGCCACATTCGAACAGAACCAGACAGCAACATGACCAGATTCTACAACAGGCTGGTGAAGAAGAGAGGTAAAGCCAAAGCCACCGTTGCAGCATCAGTGAAGCTGCTGAAAGTTATCTACTGGGTGATGAAGGAGAAGCGCCCATATCACAGTCAAGAAGAATTGCTGCAGCGACGTATATGAGGGAAAGCCTCAGTGAAGTAACTGCAGAATCCCCCTGGCAAGGTGCCGAAGACCACGATAGTGAGGATAGAAGCCTCGAATAGGTAAACGGCATAAATCAAGACTCGACGTGCCTCGGAAAAGAACAAGTCTAAAATGCGTATCCGCGACGTAGCTTCACATAGGTATACGTCAGCTGGATAGAGATAACCGATTCCCCGATGTGGACGCTCGTAATTCCAGTAACTCACGAAACTCTCGTGGGTGGGGAACATCCATGATTCGCAGACGTTCGCCTTATGGAAGGCCTCAATCTTACCGATCGTAGACGGCCTCCGCACACTTGCGACAATATGCTCAATCCCATTTCCACTGCAGAACTCCGTGAACATATATTTGCTTCCCCTAAGCTCGACTTGAGCTAGCTACCCACATGAATCGAGGAGCCGCCTTCTCTCAAGATCGGTCATTCATTCCGGTTAGTTTCAGGCTTGCGAACGGGTGCGCGACAGCGCCCATTTGAACATGTAGGGCACTCACTCATCCTTTGCCGAAAGGAGTACGTCGTAGGACCAGCTTTGCGCAAAGTGCGCAGCCCATTCTCGTAAGGTCATCTGAAGACATCCTGTTCTGGGACATCTGCAAGGCAACCCTTTTGGCCATTTCGTCAACTTTACGTGTCAGAATTCGTTCTTTGTGTTCTCTTCGCCTCTTGGCACGGAGATATTGGCTCACCGTCGCTTGGGTGATCCCAAGTCTTCTCGCCACATCGACCTCGGAGAGATTATACTTCTCCACGAGCTGGCTAGCTAACAGCGACCTAAACATCGGCAAGAAGGTCCGACCCATGATTTCGTAGCGCGGCTGCATCCTCGCTCATCCCATACCTACTGCGGCGACCCTTGGAAAGCAATATGGTATACAACGCCGCCATGATATATTGTCGTACATGATGTAATCTCCCATGCCAACATCTGTCCTGGGGGTCGGATTATTCGCCGTAACCGCTGCATTCGTGTATTCTCTGCATAGTACTGGCGCTTGTTACCTTGTACATCGGCTTTCATCGACCGCATAGCCAGAGGCCTAAAACCAAGCTAGTGATACCCGTGACGCATAGAGAAAGAAAACTCACTAAAGAGCAGGAATGGATCGCAATGGCCAGCGTGGACGGCTTTTATGCGTGTCAAGGTCAGGCGACTAGACAAGGATGATCGTTACTGGTTAAAGTGTGAAATATGCGGTAAGGAATGGGATTGCTCTGAGGAGACCAGTCTGCTTTACCACTGGATCTGCCCGGATCGATGCAATCTTGATTGGTTGAATTACTTGTTCAACATAAAACGGACTAATACAAGGCAGACCGAGGACTGATCGTCGATGACCCGGATGCACCGAGGGGTGTCTTCACCCACTGGGTGATCTTCAATATTCCCGCAACGGATAACAGCCTTCGAGAGAATACTCCTGCGAGTGGGACGCTCCCCAACGGTGCAATACAAGGCAGTAATAGCGGCGGCAGAATCGGTTACACGGGCCCTTGCCTACCATCAAGCACACACCACTGTGTTCCACCTCTACGCGTTCGACACACAGCTGAACCTGCAAGCAGGCGTAACTAAACTTTGCTGGAGGTCAGGCTACAAGTTTTCTTCCATATCATTGAAAGGTATGCCCCGTGACCGACTGGCACGACGATTCTATCCGGGCTTCATCCAAGTTGCTCGCAGATCTCTACTGTCATAGCGGCGTGAAGGAAGGATCCAGTCGGCTTCGTCGTCTTGTCTTTAAGGAATAATTTTCGAAGAAACAGGTGCAACATTTTCTCGCCCTAAATGAACTCGGGTTGGAGGCGAGCCTACAAAAAATAACAACACCGACGCTATCATATGCCGAAACCGCCTACCATCAAAACGCATCTCCAGCTCAATCAGCTCGAGAGACTGCGCTCGCGGTACATCTCAGCCTTCCTGCTCTTTACAATACCAACCCCCACTCACAACACTAATCTAACCCATCACCGCACACGACCAAAATATTTGTACCTAAATTATCAGAGTTACAGAGATTACGGCATACCGACTGGAACTTATCGCCTATACCTGTACATGAGAGGCTATTTACATGCAGAAACAGATCTAGTGTACATTAGTTCAGGAAGCTTGCTGCGAACGAGCTCTAATCTACATCGCGGTGCACGTCTGAACATGACAGTGTACAGCGTAGATAGGGAACATCCAAGGATTCAGAGACCGTGGAAGTTTCCAGGTGCCAGACTCAGAATCTACATACTCAACAAAGACACACAAAAGTCCGCAGGATACATTGGTTATTCATCTTTACCAGGTGGGGATAATGAGCCTAACATGCAACTAACATGCCACACTAGGTCAAGCATTCTGCGATTCTGTACAACCGGTTCACCACAAGTAATTGATCTCAACGGCCCTCCCGGGTCCACCATCATGATCAACGAATGGGATGGATATATTCAAGCAGATGCCGATGGTGCGGGAATATCCCCCACCGTAGTGCAATTTGGGGCAAGCTATTTTCCTCCATGGAATATTGGGGGATTTCTGGAATCACCATCAGACTATAGGCTGGATGCGTCTAGTAAGTTCGCACCTAACGATGCTCTTCCAACCGGGTTGTATTCCTCCTATGCCTTCACCTACGGATATGTGCAGACGGCAACGTATACTGCATTCTTGATGGAGGGCGGTGTCAGGTCGCGTTATCTGATCAGGTCTTGGAGTCTGTCAACCAGCTTCTCTTTTCTATCGCACATCTCTTCCTCAAATAGTGAGATAAGTCTGTTAATTAACCGCTTGTAAGGAGCCACAAGCTCATTGACCAGAATGTATTCAATGAACTCATGTCGCAGTCTATCCAAGGCCTTAGCATCGTCACCTTCATAGATCCGAATAGTGTCGTCGCTGACTTCACCACTCTTAGATCCATCGTTTGGCATCCATTGAAGCTTCAGCTTCTGACCCATCTGGAATCTTCGTTTAAGATCGACTAGTTCAGTCTCTAGTCTCTGGAGAGTTTCACTGGTACGACTCTTGGATACCTTGGACATCTAATTCACCGAAATTGCCACAAATGATGAAAGTCATGTCAGCTCGTTCAGAGCAACTCGAATGTCTGATCTGATGTAGTATCCGAGAAAGGAGGGCAAGTTCTATCTCAGGATTATAGCCGCCAGGGGGCACTTCAAAACGTGACTCCTCCAAGTTGTGAAGGCGGATGAGATTGAGAAGTTCATGAATGATGGGTGGAAACCTAGACGACTCTACCTGATGGAGCGCGCGCTAGCTCGTGCTCAGCAGATAGCACTAATGGGAGCCAAAGCCACAGCCGAAAGCCTAACGCAACTTGGAATGTGGACAAGCTGTGCTTGCTGGCGTCTTGTTGAAGTAGACGATTGTATTTTCGTAGCCAAACCAACGAGGATACTATACGGAGCAAACCTCTCGCACGATAGATTAGTCAAATATCTAGGTGACCTCAAGAACCTAGCCGCCATACAGGAGACTGGAACTGAAGAGAAGGTTTACAACCTAACTCGGAAAGGAATCGAATTTCTCAACAATTTCAGAAGGGTAGAAGCCTTCGCTGGAGCGTTTAAATTCAGACCGTGACCATCAGCAAAAGTCAAAAGCCTGCATTATCGCTAGCTCATCTGCGTGGGTTGATTCATGCCACGATACTCGCACATCCTGCAAATCCAGGAACCCCTGGCCAAGGACAAACCTGGCTGGATACGTGTGAAATATCCAACCGGCGAGAACTACGAGAAGATCAAGGGCATCCTTCGGAATCACAACTTGCACACGGTCTGCGAGGAGGCGCATTGCCCTAACATTGGCGAATGCTGGGGTGGCGGCACGGCCACTTTCATGTTGATGGGCGATACGTGCACGCGTGGTTGTCGGTTTTGTACGGTTAAAAGCGGAAACCCACATGGCCGTTTGGACTCCTTCGAGCCGGTGAAACTCGCTAAGACGATAGCCGAGTTAGGACTGAAGTACGTTGTCATAACATCTGTAGATCGGGATGACCTGCCGGACGGCGGTGCCAGTCACTTCGCCTCAACCATCAGGGCGATCAAGCAACACGATCCGAACGTGATCATCGAAGTTCTGATTCCAGATTTCCAGGCCAACATGGCCGACGTGAAGAAGATTGTCGATGCGCATCCAGAAGTCATAGCGCACAATATCGAAACCACAGAATCTCTGACACCGAAGATTCGCGACCCAAGAGCAACCTACAGACAATCACTCCTCGTTCTGAAGGAGATCAAGCACCTGAATCCCTCGATCTACTCTAAATCTTCTATAATGCTCGGCTTGGGAGAAACTGAAGGCCATCTTGTCAAGACAATGAGGGATCTGAGAGAAGTCAATGTGGACATCCTCACCTTGGGGCAGTACCTTCGACCTTCGAAAGGCCACATCCCGGTCAGTGAGTATATTTCAACTGAACGCTTCGATTACTATAAGCAGTTGGCGAAGGAACTTGGATTTCTGTACGTTGCGTCTGGCCCCTTGGTTCGTAGCTCCTACAGAGCCGGAGAACTCTTCGTGGAAGCACGAACGGCAGGGCACAAAGACCTATCTGATGTTCTCTAGCCAAGCCGCTATTGCGATAATGAATTACCATTCGTCTACTACACTAGGTGTTCATAAGATAGCTAAGAGTACAGTCTCAAAATCACTTGGACGTTTAAACGATGCAGAAAACCGAAGTCGGGGTACTCGGAAGTGGACCCGGCGGCTATGTAGCGGCTATAAGACTTGGCCACCTTGGAAAAGAAACGATCCTCGTTGAGAAAGATAACCTGAGGGGAGTCTGCCTAAACAGCGGTTGCATCTCCTCGAAGGCACTTGCGGTTGGATTAAGTCGACAAGAGGCGGACAAACGTGCCAGGCATTTACTCCATAGGAAATGTGATCGGCCCTCCAATGTATGCCCACAAAGCTTCCAAGGAAGAGATCGTAGCTGCAGAGGTAATCACCGGGATGAGCAGTGAAGCGGACTTCGCGCAATCGCGTGGGCGATATTCACTGACCCTGAAATTGCATCTGTGGGGCTCACTGAAACTCAGGCCAAAGAGAAGGGCTATGACCCGATTGAATGAAAGTTTTCCTTCACGGCCTTGGGCCGCGCATTGCTCGCTGGAGAGACTGAGGGATTCGTGAAAATAGTGGCAGACAAAAAGTCAGACTTGGTTTTGGGAGTTCATATTGTCGGCACCGAAGCCTCAGACATAGTAAGCGTAGCGCTCGGCGTTGAAATGGGGCGACATTGGAAGACATAGGATTGACCATACACCCACACCCGACGTTGCCCGAAGGCGTCATGGAAGCTGCCGAAGCCGCTAAAGGAAAAGCAATTCACATACTGCAGAAATGACAACAGAAGCAAACCTCCTCGACTTAGGCCTGCAGGACTATGCGCACGTCTGGATGCTTCAGCGCAAGCTGATTGAGCTTCGCGCAAGCAAAACGATTCCCGATACCTTGATCTTGGTGCAACATCCACACATCTTCACCGTGGGCAAAGCTGTTCCGGGAGAAGTGCCAACCCAGATCAACGGAGTCCCAGTTCTTCGAGTAGAACGGGGCGGCCAATGGACCTACCACGGGCCAGGACAACTAGTAGGATACCCGATACTCGACCTGGACGCCCGGCAACGAGATATACACAGTTTCCTGCGGAGTAGTATAAGCCATTGAAATTTGAAATGTATATTATTTACTTTCACAAGCTTGATATTTACACGTCTATAGTCCGCGTTGACGAGAATGTTGAATGAATTCGTCGCGGTGCTTGTCCTTGGTGCAGTTGGCGCTTTGATGGGTATCGGCATGCTGGTTGTGCCGCTAGTCTTTGCACCAAGGAAGCCGAACCCCGTCAAGTCTGAGACGTTCGAATGTGGTCAGCTGCCGATAGGGGAGGCAAGGGTTCGACTTGTGATGCGTTACTATCCTTACCTGCTCATGTTTGTTGTGTTCGATGTCATGTCACTCTTTCTTTATGCTTGGGCCCTATCTTACAGGCAATATGTATTGGAGGCATCCGTCCCCGTTCTGATCTTCATTGCAGTTCTTGTGGCTGCGCTTATGCGCGGGTTGTCGTTTACGGAAAGGAAAGAGATTTGGTAGACCGGCAAGGTCTTGGGAACGTATATCTTGGCAAATTGGCACAGGCTATCAGAAAAGTTGCCGATGGCCCACTTCGATACGTGATAAACTGGGGAGCTATCTACTCTCTCTGGCCAGTTCATCTTATGACTGCCTGCTGTGGTGCAGAGGTTGGAGCGGTAACAGATCCGAGATTCGACGTTGAGAGATTTGGTGTCCTTCAGGCGTTCGGTTCTCTTAGGCAATGTGACCTATTGATCGTCGAGGGGACAGTGTCGCGGAAAATGGCTCCAAGACTGAAGCGAGTCTATGAACAAATGCCTGAGCCCAAGTACGTCATAGCAATGGGTGCCTGTGCAATCACTGGCGGCTTATTCTTCGATTCCTACAATGTTCTTCCGGGGATAGATTCCGTTCTGCCTGTGGATGTCTACGTGCCTGGTTGTCCTCCTCGCCCCGAGGCGTTGATCCAAGCGATCATGATGCTTCAAGAGAAGATCCGACACTCGTAGGATGCGTGTGCGATTTGTTACTGGTCGCAGAAGAAGAGATCACGAAGCGCATTGTTGAGCGATTTCCTGAGACTAAATTAGAACTTTCTGCCCCGAACCGAATTGATTTGGTTGTTGCTCTCCGCTACCTGCCAGCATTGGCGATCTACCTAAGAGACACAGAGGGTTTTGATCATGTCACTTCTGTTACTGGAACCGACTATCCATCCAAATGTTTGGTTACAGTGACCTATCATCTGGGCGCCTACGCGAAATTGGCGATCCGTCGTCTCGTGCTTTCGATATCGATAGATTTGCCGCGGCAAGACACAAAGATGCCATCCCTCTCCTTGATCTGGCCCAGTGCAGAATACCATGAGCGCGAAACCCATGAGATGATTGGTGTTATTTTCCAGGATCATCCGAACCTGAATCTTCTTCTTCTGCCTGAGGATTGGAAGGACCCGCCACCACTGAGAAAGGACTTCAAACTTCGGGGCAGATAATATGTCCGAACTTACACTCAGTATAGGTCCCCAGCATCCTGGGTCAGGACACTTTAGACTCATAGTTTGCCTAGACGGCGACACGATAACAAAAGCGACCCCGGACCCAGGATATGTGCATAGGGGAATTGAGAAGCAAGCGGAATATAGAGAATACCTGCAAAACATCCCGTTGCTCGAACGACCAGTAATTTCAGACTCCAATGGCAGCGTCTATGCGTACGTTCTGGCCGTCGAAAAACTAGCTGGCCTAGTAGTTCCTGAAAGAGCACAATACATCAGAGTACTCATGGCTGAACTGAATAGAATAATGAGCCATCTGTACTGGCTGGCCATCTACGGAATATTCCTCGGCCACTCGACTATGTTCATGTGGCCATTCGGCGACCGAGAGGCAATAATCGATCTAGCTCAGCGAGTAATGGGTACAAGACTTACTTATTCTTACTTCGTCCCGGGTGGTGTAAGAACCGATCTGCCGGACGGATTCAAAGATGAAGTTCTCCAGGCCATCCAATTTCTGGAAAAACGATTGGTCGAGTATGAAGCAATATTTTACAAAAATCCGGTTTTCGTTGAAAGGGCTCGAGGCGTAGGGATCCTCAGCCGCGAAGATGCAATCAAGCTTGGGGTCGTCGGTCCCACAGTGAGGGGCTCAGGAGTAGATGCCGATGCAAGGAAGGATGAACCGTACGATTCATACGATAAACTAGATTTTGATATCCCCGCCTTCCGCGATGGAGATTGCTACGCCCGTGCACTCGTCCGCCTTGAAGAGATCAGACAAAGTATCCGAATCGTCAAGCAAGTGCTGGAATCGATCCCATCAGGCCCCTTCCGCGTCATACAATCCTCGCTCTTGAAACCTCCCGCGGGAAGCGTCTATGCGCGAACAGAAGCGGCCCGAGGCACTTACGCATACTTCATCATTAGCCAGGGCAATAGGACACCCTACCGACTAAAAATCAGCTCTCCATCTTTCAGAAACCTGCCGGCATTTCGGTTCCTCATGAAGGGTTCGCATTTAGCTGATATGCCGACGATCTACTGGAGCCTTGACTACTGGCCTCTGGAGGCTGACAGGTAGTGGTGTCGCTTCTGCAGGTTTTCACCGGACCTCTTGCGACCATAATTAGGATCCTGGTCTTTCCTGGCCTCAGCTTTGCACTTGTGTTCGTTCTTTTCATGGTCTGGTACGAGAGGAAGTTGCTGGCAAAGATGCAGGTTCGCGTCGGACCGCTCTACGCCGGAGGATTCGAGGGAATCCTTCAACCCATAGCAGATTTCGTTAAGTTGCTCTTCAAGGAGGTTATTGTTCCCAAGGAGGCTGACAAGATCTTCTTCATGCTTGCGCCAACCTTTATGATGGCTCTTTCAGCTTCAATGATAGCATTGATACCTCTCAGTCCCTCGTACATGATCACGGATTCTAACGTTGCGATCTTGATAGTAATTGCTTTACTGTCTCTTTCACCTCTAGCGATAATGGTTGCGGCTTGGGCCAGCAACAACAAGTATTCCCTCATAGGGGGCTTAAGAGCCCTCCATCAAATGACATCTTACGCTATCCCAATGTCTTTCTCAATTCTGGGGATCGTGCTCATGTCAGGTTCCTTCAGTTTGCTATCTATCGTTGAAAGCCAGAGGAGTTCTTGGTTCATTCTGTTGCAACCACTGGGAGCGGTTGTGTTTTACTTGGCTGCATTGGCGGAGCTTGAGAGAGTGCCCTTCGACATTCCAGAAGCGGAAACCGAGATAGTGATGGGATGGGAAACTGAATATTCCGGAATAAACTACGGCATAATAATGACGGCTACGTACATCAAGTTCTACGCTTTGGCCGTTCTCTTCACGGACCTGTTTCTAGGTGGATGGCTTGGCCCAGCACCTGTGCCTGCCGTAATCTGGACGATTCTCAAGACCCTTCTCATGGTCACGCTGATGATGATTCCACGAGGAGTTTATCCAAGGTTTAGAATAGACCAGATGCTAAGATTTGGCTGGACGAGGCTGTTGCCTCTTTCGCTGATCAACCTTATGATCAGTTTAGTGTTGGTGACTTTTCTGAAGTAGAATTTGGTGAGTTATTTGAGTAAATATTGGTATCATGCTTCTGCGATTTGGTCTGGCTGTAAGCATCTCTTCAGAAGAAGGATGACATTACGTTATCCGGAATCGAAGATGGAGCTGCCTCCGGGCTACCGCTATCCGCAAGGCGGATTCAAAGGAAGACATACCCTTGACATGGAACACTGCACAGGTTGCTCGATCTGCGAGTACATCTGCCGCAACATAACAGGGGCCATCGGGATGGTAACAGTTGAAGGAACTTTCCCAAGAAACAGGAAAGGCATCTTCCCCCAAATCCATTACGGTTTTTGCGTTTTCTGTGGATTTTGCGTGGACGCCTGTCCGTTCAACGCGCTCCAAATGAGCCAAGAGTATGAACTGTCGGTCTATGATAAGCAACAACTGATTTACGAACCAAAACTTCTCGCCACTCCTCCGTCTGCATCAGGGAACGCACGCTTTGTCGTTACCAAGAACGGCGCACATCATCAGGAAAAACTTGTCAAGTTCAAGAACTTGAACGACTGATAGCTAGCGATATAGAGCTAGTGTATACTCCGTTCACTCGATTTTGTGACGCCAAAAACTTCCGAATTGCGATCAGTCTAAATGAAAGTATGTTCTTCTCCATAGATCGTAAATATCTCGTAACAAAGGTGCTATTTGGCTCTTCTACGCCAGTCGCGGAAATGACACTTACAAGACGCGAGTTTTTGAAAGCAACCGCAGCCTTCGGTGCCGCAACTGTCTACACCCTGCACGCTGCCGATTTTTCTCGGCGGCGGCAAAAGGAGACATCCATCTAATACGGTTCCAAGGCGCATCCGATTCGGGTTGCTCCATATCCTTGCTTCAGGGGGCACGCCCAGACCTCATCGATGCCATTACTGACTTCAAGCTCTCGGTCGACTTTCATCCAAATATCATGTTTCCCGAAGGAGAGGCTGCGATGAGCGCATTGCGCGACGCTGCAAGCGGTAGCAAACCTCTAGACGTTTTCATACTGGAAGGAGCGGTTCCTGAGGGTAATTTCGGGACTGTCGGTGAAGTCGACGGAAAACCTGTCACGATGGAGACATGGGTTAAACAGCTAGCATCCCAGGCGCAATATGTCGTTGCTGTGGGAACATGCGCGACTTCAGGTGGCATTCCAGGCGCTTATCCGAATCCTACGAAAGCCAAGGGCCTCCAATTCTACAAGTACGAGAAAGGAGGAGTCCTTGGTGCTGACTTCAGGTCTCGTGCTGGATTTCCTGTAATAAATATCCCCGGTTGTCCACCTCATCCTGACTGGATTACGCTCACACTGTCCGATGTGCTGCGTGGGTTTCCTCCCCACCTCGACAAGTATCAGCGCCCAACAGCATTTTTCGGGAGTGTAGTGCACGACAAATGCCCGCGACTGGGATACTTTGAGAAGAACCAATTCGCAACCAAGTTCGGAGACCTGCAATGTCTCTGGAAGCTCGGATGCAGGGGCCCGATCACATATGCGAACTGCCCTGAAATCAAATGGAACAGGGGAATAAACTCATGTACAATCTTCGGTTCGGGTTGCAGGGGATGCGCCGACCCTTCTTTCCCTGACCCTCCATCTAGCCCGTTCTTTAAGGAGATCGAAGCAGTACCTGCGCCGCTTGGTATCGATGTGAACCTAGTGGGCGAAGCAATTGCTGCGGCTACAGCGATCGGTATTGGGGCTCATGCAGTGAGAAGGTTTGCACTCAAAGGAAAGCAGGGAGCTGCAGCAGAGGAGTTAAAGGAGGAAGCATAAGGTGCCCGAAACCATCACCATCGATCCGGTTGTTAGAATTGAAGGCCACCTCGGAATTGATGTTACAGTTGACAAAGGTGAGGTGGTCGACGCTCACACTCATGGAACGCTCTTTCGGGGAGCGGAAATCATCCTAGTAGGTCGAGACCCTAGGGACGCGCCCCCTATAACCTCCTACATTTGCGGAGTTTGCGTCTCGGAGCATCAGATAGCATCCACGCTCTCCCTTGAGGACGCTGCCAAGGTGAATGTTCCGCGCAACGCCATATTGATTCGGAACATAATCGAGGGCGCTACTACTCTGTTCTCGCATCTTCTTCATATCTTCGTTTTGACAGGCCCGGACTACGACCTCTATGGGCTTGGCAATGATAAATGGGCCAAGCTGATGAAGGATGTTGTGATACCGGTTCAGGTGAATTGCCACCAGATTGTGGCCATCTGGGGCGGGAGGTCACCCCACTACTATGCGACTGTAGCCGGCGGCGAAGGCGTCGTTCCAACATCTGAGTTCGTCGGGATGACGCTCAGTCGAATGAATCTGATTAAGAGGACAATAGACGAATATGGGCCCCTTGTGCAAAGCTACCTAGACAACCACCCCGAGCTTCAGGAATTCGGTGTTGGCCCGAAGAACTTTCTCTCCTACGGCGTTTATCCTAACCCAGACAATCTTGAGGAGAAGCTGCTCAAGCGCGGCGTGATCACGACAGACGTTCAGCAAGCCTTGGATACGCACAGAATCTCGGAGGACGTGAAGCATTCTTGGTACTCCGATAGGAGCGGAGGTCACCCGGCTGACGAAATACCTCCTGAGCCCAGGTACGGCAAGCAAGGAGCGTACACTTGGGCGAAGGCCCCAAGGTACTACGGAAGACCACACGAAGTTGGCCCATTAGCCCGCATGATTGTTTCAGGGTACTACACGTCAAAGTCTAAGCACGGAGCATCAGTGTACGACCGCCTGATGGCCCGCCTGCTCGAGACCATAAAGATCACGGAAGCCATGTTTGACTGGGCAGGAATGCTCAAACCTGGTGAGAGTGTCTACGAACCATACACTACTCCTCCTTCTGCCGAAGGCACAGGCCTTTGGGAGGCCCCGAGAGGAGCGCTGGGACATTGGATTGCAATCAATGGAGGAAAGATCGAGCGATACCAAGTCATCACTCCAACGGCTTGGAATGTGTCACCACGGGACGACTTGGGAATATTGGGCCCCATTGAACAAGCCCTAGTCGGAGTCCCGGTGGCCGATATGAAGAACCCACTCGATGTCCTCCGCGTGGTGAGATCCTATGATCCCTGCCTTGCGTGCGCAGTCCACCTCATCGACACAAACGGAAGGAGAAATGACGTGAGAATATACTAATGTCTAGGTCTGAAAGAGTATGGGCAGAGAAGAATTCGTAACAGTCGTTAGACATCCAATCGAGCACAGGATCTGGCATTGGGTCTTCTTTGTCACCATGGGCATGGTAGCGCTGACAGGCATCGACATGTATCTCACGTACTCGACGTTTGGATACTCGGTTTCGGGAGGATTCAGTCTGGCGCGATCTTGGCACATATTCTTTGCGTTACTAGCCGCGTCCTGGGCAGTTCCGATCTTCCTGTACATCTACGGAGTAACGGGCGAACTGAGAGAACTGGTACCCGTTGCCAGTGACATAGTTTTCTTCAGGCAGATGACGGGAAACTTTCTGGGACTGTCTGCATACTACCCCGAACACTCGACCTATGACGTGAAAGGGAAGAGGTACTACAAGAAATACAACCCCGGGCAGAAGCTCGTCTACGGAGGAATCCTGCTCTTCCTCGTTCTCCAGGGAATCACGGGATTTGCGATGTTATGGCCAGATACATTCGAGTTTGTCTTAACGGTGCTAGGCGACATAGTAAATGTCAGAGCCCTCCACGTGGCTCTGATGTACGCCATCCTCGGGCTTGTGACCATGCACATCTACATGGCAGTAATTCCCCCGAACTGGGAATCTCTGAAATCCATGTTCATAGGAAGAGCATCAGAACGCGTGCACAAGCCCACCTGAGGATCGAAAAGAAGGAAAGCGACACGGGCTTCTAGAAAACGGAAGCTTCTTTCACTACCGAGTCTAACAACTCACGGAACCTTGCTTTCAGCTCGGGCGATAATTCCAAACCCAGTGACAGAACTTTCGGTTCGATTCCAACGATGACCACTTCATTAGGTAGCTTGGCCGTCGCTCGGCCAATCTTGAGGATTGTCAACAGGTTCATCTCGTGTAGGCTGGTCATGCGTGGGGCATTCGCATCGATGAGCTCGCCAAGCCGCCATCGTTTTATCGAACCAGGAGGAGCCCCTGATCTGACGGCGTCAACAATCACCATTTTGCGGAATCCTTCAACGGCTTCCAGAATCTCGAGACCTCGCGTGCCGAATTCATAGATCGTCACATGAGAGGGCAGAGAGATTTCCCTCAAGGCGCGAACAACGTGAATCCCGACGCCTTCATCGGACAGAAGCACATTGCCAACTCCGACTATGGCAACTTGGCTTGACGCGGCAATGTCTTGAGGTCGTGTCATATCTCTCGTTTCCATCTAGCAGGATCGTCGGGGATCTAATCATGGACGTTGATGAGAAAGGCTTCCACAAGACGGAATCAGTTCGCTTCAGAATTCAACTATTCTTTTGATTACGCTGTTCGGATCCACTGTGTGAACGTGATACTTGTCACCTTGTTTCGTAACCTCGTTCACAACGGACTCATTCTTGAGAAACACTTCCAGATCGGAGTCATTTCCATCCAAAGCAACCTCTACTACATGCTCGCCCTGTAAAGATGACTTCAATAGCTCAGGTGCGCCCTCCACGACCACACTTCCTTGTCTAATTATTGCGACGCGGCCACAAAGCTCGTCAGCCTCATCAATGTAGTGTGTTGTCAGGAAGATCGTCATACCCTGCTTGTTCAGTTCTCTGAGAAGCACACGGATGATCCTGGAACTCTGCACATCCAACCCGCTTGTAGGTTCGTCGAGAAAGAGAACCTCCGGATCATGCATGAGCGCAGCAGCTATACGCACCCTACGTTTCATACCCTTAGAGTAACCGACTAATCGATCATTTCTTCTCTCGTAAAGCTGAAAAGCTTCAAGCAACCGCTTCGCTCGATCAGTTCTGGTGGTTTTGTCGACGCCGTACAGTCCACCAATGAATTGCAGGTTGTCCCACGCCGACATCTCATTGTAAAGATTACTGGTTTCCGACACCACACCTATCTTCCGCCTAACCACCAAACAATCTCTAACGCAATCTCTGCCAGAGACCTTGGCTGTACCAGATGTGGGCTTAGTCAAACCCGTGAGCATCCGAATGGTAGTGGTTTTTCCAGCACCGTTAGGACCAAGAAACCCGAATATCTCTCCTCTCTTCACTTGAAGGTTAATGTGGTCTACGGCAAAATTCTCCCCATACTTCTTCGTCAACCCTGAAATTTCAATCAAGTCTTCGCCCAATTCCAGCTTCCATCCTTACATATGTCGACTTGTTGCTTTCAGAAAGAGCATGTTACTTGAAACACTTCTGAAACTGCAGATGCCGTCAATCAACTGGTTCCCGCCCGACTAATGGGGCCGAGGATATTATGAATATATATTCGTTACGTCCTTCGTTCAACCATGGTATCGATCCGATCGCTTACTAATCGTCTTCAGTGTATGTCTTGTTATGGCGAGGCCAAGCAAATGCAGGTGGATTTACTGCGAACCAGCCGTCACTATGTTCAAACCCAGAGGCATTCCGGCGACATCGCTGGAGACTGTCACATTGGGCGTCGACGAGCTAGAGGCTTTGAGATTGAAGGACCTAGAGGGATTGGAACAAGAGGAAGTGGCCGTGAAGATGAATGTATCGCAGCCGACTCTACATCGTATGTTGGAATCTGCCCACAAGAAGACTGCAGATTCCTTGGTCCACGGCAAAGCCTTGGTGATTGAAGGGGGGAACTATATGGTTAGAGAAGGAGAACGACTCTTCAAATGCTATGGATGCCAGAACGAATGGCAGGAACCCTACGGAACAGGCAGACCAGACCAATGTCCGAAGTGTCAAAGCACAAACATTCACAGAGCACCAGAAGACAGAGGATACGCGAGAAGACATGGAGGAAGAGGAGGACGCTGTAGGCATGGACAGAATTAGGATAGCTATACCATGCCTTGGGGAGGCAAATCTTCAGGCGCAGGTGTCACCTCACTTCGGACGCTGCGACTCTTACGCAATAGTGACCTTGCAAGATGGTCAGATCGAAGTTGTCGCGTCTCTGTCAAATGCCAACCATGCAGACTGCTCCAGCCCCGTGCGAGCCCTTGCGGAGCGTGGTGTCGGGTTAATGCTAGTGGCCGGAATGGGTATGCGCCCATACCTGAGTTTCAGACAACAGGGGATTGAGGTGAATTACGGAATTGCTGGGACGGTTGCAGAGGCTATCGAATCCTATCTCAGAAATGAAACCGTCCCAATGACGGAGGACACGCTTTGCGGCTGTCATGAACCGGGCCAGCACAGCCACTCCCATTAGAACTGCGGCAGGGCACGAACGGAGAGACCATTAGGGCCCCTTTCTGAGGTGAGCATCATTGGAACGAGATGAAGAGGTGAAATTTCGTCCAGTGGGCATAGCAAGGACCGAGCGTTCTGACGATGAAATCAGGGAGAGCCATCACGAATCTGAGAGCGTCATTGAGATCTTTCCGGAATTTCAGGAAGCATTGCAGGGCCTTGATGGATTCTCACATATTTTCGTGTTGAGTTTCCTCCATAGATTAAGACCGGATCAAACCGGTGTCCTCAAGGTTAGACCAAGACGATTGTTGAGTAAGGGATTCAAGTTAGACGAACTCCCTTTGGTCGGAGTCTTCGCGATCGATTCTCCTACTAGACCAAACCCAATTGGTCTGAGCTTGGTGAAATTCCTGCGTATCGACGGGGGGTGGGAGGGAACTCTTCGTTTCTGGACTTGACCTGTTCGATGGAACACCTGTCTTGGACATCAAACCCTACCGAGACGATTACAGAGCAGAGGATTACGAGCTGGTGGAGTGGTATCGCCAGTTGCGGAATAGAGTGGGCGAGGATATCTAGGATTCGAAATTTGATGTAGAAGACTCTCTAGTAGAAGACTTCGCAGTCTGTAATTGGTGCAAACTTGCAGATTGGCTCACAAGAACAGATCTATGTAGTTCTTGGTACTCGTCACTATTTCATCTCGTGTGCTTACAGGCCAAATTTTCTGAACGCGTAGTACTTGGGGAAGTCTACGCCAAGCGTGAATATTGCAGAGAGTCCCAAGACAACGAGAACTTGAGCTATCGTGACGGATGGTAGGACAACGCCGTAGATTCCCAGCAAGGCAAATCCAATCACCGTTGCCAGGCTAGAGATGGCAAGTTCTCTTCCGGGTCGAGAGGACCAGAAGTGCCCTCTCTCCCTCACAATCAGGACTCTAAACTGGCTGGTGAAGACTAGCGTAAGCAGTACGAAGGTCTGAAGTGTTCCTAGTTCCATGTGATAGTAATTCGTGCCGATGAAGATGACGATGGCGCCCTCGACAACCAAGAGCGCGCCGATAATGAGTGAGGCTAATGTGATGTTCTTCATGTTCCAGATGTTTGGGCTGCGTGTGGTCTTCACGTTATCAGTCGCAAGTGACATTGTTACGAAGTCATTTGCAAACACTAACAAAACCATACCCAGCACCGAGAGCACGATGTGATGCAACCAGAAGAAGCCCAAGACCAGTATGCCTACGAATTGTATTACTTTCGTGACCTTGTTGACAACCCACGTTAGCATGCGCTGGTAGATTTGTCTGCTCGTGCCTATTGCGTTGAGGATAACCTTGAGTCCGGGTTCGGTTAGAACTATGCTGGCAGACGCTTTAGCAACATCGGTTGAGTCGCTTACAGCTATGCCTACTTCCGCTTGTTTGAGCGCAGGTGAATCGTTCACGCCATCCCCCGTCATTCCCACCATGTGGCCGCTTGATTGCAGAAGCTTCACTACTCTGTACTTGTCTTCTGGATAAATCTCAGCTAACCCATCATATTCATCCAGAATCCTTGCCTGATCTCCCTCTGATAGCTTCTCAAGATCTGACATCGGGCAGATTCTATTGCCAATCCCCACTTGGTGACCAATCTCTCTGGCTATTGCCACGTTATCGCCCGTCAGCATCTTCATCTTCACGCCCAAGCGTCTCAGTTCTCCGATCGTCTCCTTCGAGTCCGGCCTAGGAGGATCGGCCAGTGGCAGGAGGCCTACAAACTTGAGACTATCTAGGTCATTATCCTCTGATTTGGCGACCGCGAGTGTTCGATAACCTTTCTGAGATGATAATTCGATACTAGTGTCGACTTTGTTCCTTGTCTCATCGTCTACTTTGCAGAGAGATAGAATGATTTGCGGTGCTCCTTTGGTTACTCTGAATCGTTTTCCGTTGCGTTCGATGATTGCCTCGGATCTTTTGGTCGCTGGATCAAATGGAGTAAACGAGACTTGCGTGTACCCTGCAACGGAGGCTTGGAGGCTTTTTGCATAATCGATCACGGCTAGGTCAATTACGTCTCTTATCTCCTCTTTCGAAGCCAGACGCGCGATTGTTGCGACGTCATCCTTTCCGAACCCTTGGAAGGGAATAGGATCGGTGACAGAGAGCTTGTTCTGTGTGATTGTACCAGTCTTGTCAAGGCAGAGCACTTCCATTGAAGCTGCGTCCTCAATCGAATCGAGTCGGGTTACCAGAGCGCCTTCTTTTGCAAGTTGTATTGCGCCTACGGCCAGAACGATGGCAAAAACTGCTGGTAGTGCGACTGGAACGGAACCCATGAGAAAGATCAAAGCGAACCTTACGATGGTTAGAATGTCAACGACTCGTGTCAACGCAGCATCCAGTACTACAAACGCCAAGGCAGCAATGCTAGCGTACATTGCGTATTTGACAATGGCCGACATGATTTGCTCTTGATGCGATTTTGGCCTTGCAATTTTGACCAGTTCAGCAGTCTTTCCGAAGTACGTGTTGGCTCCAGTGTTGAGTACGAGAGCTTTCGCTTCTCCTCGTTTTACGATGGAGCTTGAGTAGAGAATCCCGGATCGATGTGCGGTCACGGGAAGTGATTCACCGGTCAACGCTGACTGATCAACAGACACTTCTCCAGCCACTATCTTGCCGTCAGCTGGTACTAGGTCGCCCAAACCAACTTGTATGATGTCGCCTGGAACTATTTCCCGAGCATCCCTGACTACCCATTCTCCGTTCCGCAAGACTTTCGCTTTGATTGCTAGCCGCTTCTTCAGGAGTTCAAGTGCTCTCAGAGAACTTCGAGTATGGTGAAATCCTATGATAGCATTCGTTGTCAGAAGTCCAAAGACTATTGCCACTTCTAGATAGTGGCCTATGACATAGGAGAGCACCATCGTCAATTCTAAAAGCCAAGGCATCGGTCCCCAATATCGCGACAGGAAATCGGCAAATGAATTTCTCCGTTTTTCCGATAATTCATTATAACCAAGCTCGTTAATGCGTCTCCTTACATCATCTTCCGTGAGACCGTTTGTTGACGCAGTCAATCCAGTGTACGCATCCTCAATTGGTACATTAGCAAAGTCGGCTGTTGCCTTAGTTGTCATTGACGCGCACGCCTATCCAGACTAAGTCTTTCTTGCGAATGTTGCAACTATCTGAGCAGATGTTAGTAAGAGTTCCTAGCGCGAACAGATTAGTCGAAAGGGGCTGAAAGATGCTTGAGTGGGTGGTACGTGGTCGCTAGGGAATCGTTCATGCTACAATCCCTTCGAGAAGTTAGCTAGAGGAGCGCTTCCAGGCGCCGAGAATTTGCATCTCGACACCAAAACGTTATGGCTTAAGAAGTTGACGATCTCTGACCATGCCATTTATGATGTTGCTGCTTGGACAAAGACCGAACGCTTGGCAGGTAACGTGTTGGTGGCTGCCACCCCGTCAATGACTCCAAGAATTTCTTCCGAATTGGAAAGATTCGGCTTGCAGTTGAATTAGGGGTCAGAATCTCCTATATGTTGTTAGAATTAGTAGCAAGTTGATGTGATTATATGGTTTACACTTCTGACTTCTTGAGGAAGTTCGGGTTCGTTGAGTCGTATTTGTCAGCATCTTTGTTGTTGCAAGTGATGCCGTTCAGCCATTTGGCAGCCGCATCCCTTTTCCAGTCGCCGATTTGCTCATGAGCGTTCATATAGTTGCGTGGCATCGGATGAGTACCAACCTTGACCGGCAGCCCGACCACTTTCTCTATGTAATTCTTCTGATCCTCGATGTACGGACAGATTGGAAAGCCCGCGAGATAACAGCTCGCTAGGTAGATAACCTCAGCACCGTACTTCTTCATGTCGGCAGGTGCTGATTCAAGTCGCTCGCCAGGACAGCCGCCGCATGCCATCCATCCAACCACTTCTATAGGTTCATCATAATCGTATTCTGCGAACGCTCCATCGCGCTCCATGATTGACTTGAAGCACTTGTTCCCCGTGCAGGTTCGGTTCCTATCGCATATCAAAATGCCTACTTTGACCATGCTAACTCGAAGTGCGGACGGCTCGTTTTGCTTTAGGACCTTTCGAATATAGAGTAAAATGAGAACGTGCCCCACTGCAAGAGAGGAAAAAACTCTGCCAGTCCAGTGCGATTTTCGCGCGGGGGAGTTAGGGCGAGGGTATATATCGGAATCGATATAGGGTGCGATATATGGTGAGAGGTGATATGATGGGACGCTTTGGTTACGGGCACTGCGACTGCGATTGCCATACAGGTCCCCGCGGGTATGAGCGAGGGCCTGTTTGGGGATGGCAGCCTCCCATGACGAAGGACGAAGCAGTGGAAGAAATGGAAGACTACAAGGCTCGACTTGAGGCAGAGATTGCCGCACTGGAGAAGAGGATCAACAGCCTGAAGGAGAAGCAGTAGGGTGGGAACTCGATATGCCACGATGGTGCCGATGCAATTGCGGGCCGTTCAAGATACATTTCATACCACATGGCATATTGAAACCCTACATCCTCCGTCTTTTGTCAGTTAAGCCGATGCACGGGTTTGAGATCATGGAGGAAATCTTCGAGAGGACAGGAAGGGTCTGGCGACCCGGCCCCGGCACAATCTATCCAACCCTTTCATGGTTGGAGGAGAACGGCTACGTTGAAAGTGTAGTTGAGGTCCGAGGAGAGAAGGCACGGAAACCCTACAGGATCACTCCGAAGGGACTGGCGGCGTTGAAGGAGTATCAAACCGTAAAACGAGAGGGACTAGAGAGCTTGGAATGGATGCGAACCGTCTGGAAGGACATGTAAGATTCCTGGCAGGTTGGAGGTGAAGTAAAGACGACAAAGATTGCAGTGATTTCAGATGATGGGCGAACGATCAATCAGCATTTCGGACGGGCACGCTACTATGTCGTGTTGACCTTAGAGGACGGGCGTGTGGAGCATCGAGAGTCCCGGGACAAACTGGGTCACATGAACTTTGGCGGAGAACATAATGAGGGGAATCGTGAGCATCACAGGGGCTCAGGACAAGAAGCGGATCATCGGCACAATATGATGATCACGCCCATCGCCGATTGCGAAGTTTTAGTGGCAGGCGGAATGGGAGCTGGTGCGTACGAGGCTGTTCGCTCTCAAGGCATCAGACCCGTTGTAACCGACATTAACTTAATTGATGATGCAGTGAAGGCTTTCGTTGCCGGTCAGCTTGTGGACCGCACCGAGAGAATTCACAGGTAACCCAACATGTGGGCAGGCGCGCAGGTTGGAATGATATGGGCATGAGTTGAGGCAGGAGCTAGGCTTGGGATTTCCGCTCTCGGAATCCCGTCCCAAATCGTTTCCTATACCATTTGAGTCGCGCGTTGCCATCAGATTGACCTAATTGAATCCAACCTTTTGGTGTCGTTTCCGGCAAGCCAACGTTCGTACTAGAAACACGGGTTTGCCTGCGTCGCATGGCATGTTGATCAGTAAATCATCTTGGCGGCCGTTACCACTGGCACTAGATCATGGACCGAACTAGGAACGCATCCTAATCTGGATTCGCTCGGTTGATTGACACACAATGATCCAGCAAAGGATGGCTGAGCGGGAGACTGGTTGACTGAAAAGGCCTGTAGGGACTGCAGGTTCATAAGCAATGGACCCGTTTGCCCAAATTGTAGTTCAACGAACCTAAGTGATGATTGGAGCGGTCTAATTGTCATAATCGACCCGGCTACATCCGACGTTGCGAAGAGAATGGGCATTAAGAAACAAGGCAGGTACGCCATCAGAGTCCGCTAATTCAGCAAATCTACCTGTTGCGCTTCCGTATCGTTCTTCCCAGCTAGTAAACTTGCCACAGATTTCTCGGCGTGAATGTACGCTATCGCAAGAATAGGCTGAATGATTGGAATTATCGCTGGCGCAAGTGCTGCAGTAGGGCCGAGAGCAAGCGTCGCTATCGCCGCCGCAACGCTCTGATTCTTCGTTACTGAGGTAAATGCCAACGCTTGGTGGTCTTCATACGATGAATGCGTTAACCAACTAACTAAGAGCGAGAGCAGCAGGACACCTAGCATAATGAAGGCTTGGTAGAGTATGACTTGCCCAACTATCAACGGTTTCGCCACCATCAGTCCTGCCTCCCTTGCCACGAGAACGAAGACCAGAGCAAACATTGACAGCATCGTAGCCAATGAGAGGTATGGTCTAACGGACTTGTTAACGAAGCTCGATCCCCTGCTAGTGAGCAACAGGTACCTCGTCAATTGACCGGCTAGGAAAGGAAGCACTAGGATGTAGAATAATGAAGTCGCGATCGAATTCACTGGTATGCTCATCGATGCTTGAGTACTGTACAAGCCTATGATGAATGGGACTGCCGGGATAGCTCCGATCAGGCTGATTGCGGCTAATGCAGTAGCGAGCTCTATGCTTCCTCCAGCTATGAGCACATACCCCAGAGCCGCGCTTGAGACGGGTACTGCGTTCCCAATAACGAACCCGACCCCCACTTGCGGGTTTCCGAATGTAGGAGCGAGGGTGAAGGATATGACTGGAGAAAGAAAGAATACGTAGAAGAGGAAGGCGACGATCGGCTTCCATAATCTGAATGTCTCTACTAAGCCCTCAGTTCTCAGCTGGATCATCGGTGGGTATATTGTCAGAACAGCGAAGAAGACGACCGCATTTGATAGGAAAGCTCCATTGGTTACCACATACTCTTCGAAATAACCTCCAATAGGAATGGCCAAGACAACTGAGAGGAGAGTATACACAATGAGATACTTCCTCACATGCTCGGACATGCCGACGACTAGATTTGCACTCTTCTCACGCAATTTCCTCGCTCTCCCTTATGGCATAGTGACCTCTGCAGCAATCAGCCGAGGCAAAAATGTTCGCGCAAGTTGCCGGAACGATCGTCGGGTCTCTTCTGAGGCGGCCGCTGCTCAGCAGTCGGGTTCCGGTAAACGTCCTGATAGGCCTAGCCACGTGATTTATCTTCAGTTCATGTACCCTTCACAGATATCATAGGAGGTTCACTAGGAGCTGGGCGGCAAGCGCCCACATTATGAGACCCAGACCGGCCTTTATCGCCCCAGATTTGAACTTCATGCTGGTTCTCGCCCCGAGATTTCCACCAATGAGAACGGCCACACCAGTCGCTGCAATCAATGGAAGATCGAGACTGCCAAATGCTGAATGACCTATTATTCCGAAAAGTGCTGAGAAGGATATAATCAAATGCGACGACCCAGCCGCCCACTTCGCTGGATACTTGCAAACGAAGGTCATGAAAGGAACGATGAGTATGCCGCCGCCGACCCCCAGCAGGCCGGAGATAAATCCCACGGCGAAACTGAAGGAGAAGATGAGCATGTACATGGCGGCGGAGAAGCCTGTTGGAGGCTGATCTCTCTCGGCCTGCCCCTTTTCCCAATAGGTATGGACACACTTGGCTCCCACACCAACCAGGAAAAAGACGAACAGCCATAACAAAATCGTTATGTCGACAAAATTGCCCAGAGCTCCTCCTAGCAGGGCGCCGACGCAAATACCCGGCACGAATATGAGGGACGTTTTGAACTCAATCATCTTGTTTCGGTAGAAAATATAACCCGCGGAGACAGATGTTACTAGGTTCAACACCAAGGATGTGGAAGTAGCAAGCAATACCGCGTAACCAAACAGGATCAGCGTCGGGGAGTATACCGACCCTCCACCCTGGCCGAACATCGAGAATACAAAAGCTATCAGAAAGACAAAGATGATGGTGACCAGAAGTAGAAGTGTTACATCCATATCGGATTTTCTCACCGCATGGCCTTTGAGGCATCCACCCTTGATTCCGTGAATCCCGAACATGGGATACACATAGGCTGGCCGTCCTTCATGCGAACGTATCGTTCGAACACGTATTCTCCGCACACGCTGCACTTCGTCTTGTTGAACGAACCTTTCGGCGGAGTGTATGTGAAATCCGGTCTGGCTTCCACCTTGTAGATTGCTTCGTCAGGCTGCTTGTTCACCCAATCGATTACTTCTCGCCGCACCGTCAGCGGAATCTGGGAAGGCTCGATTCCCTTCTTACGGTAGGCAAAGAACTCGAACTTCCCCATTGCATCAACGAAGTCTGACTTCAGCGAGAAGCGCACGGCGCCCTTTTTGAGATGGTAGAAGGTGGCCGCGAGCTTGCCGTAGAACGTCTTAGCCATCAGTACCTTACCATAGGTCGCGCCTGTAGCCACCTGCATGCCGTCCATCATGCAGGTCTGCGGATGGCCTTCCCCCAGCTCGGGGAAGATGAAAAAGCCATGGTCAGCTTCATGTTCGACGCCCAAGTGCTGCATGGCCAGTTTTCCCATGCGGTAGCCGATCGGCATGAAGGGGCACTGGTGCCCATGAAACTCCCAAGCCCATTCAGGTGGAATAAGTTGTGTGCTCATCCTATTCTCCTCCTGATAATTGAATCAAACTCATGCTCATTTCAACTAGGACTCTGGTCAATCT
>Ga0315282_10001018_pt1 | contig 54142 bp, 69 predicted proteins | sample YL17G07_20_MG_FD_203693 | JGI IMG/M metagenome (GOLD analysis project Ga0315282, IMG submission 203693) | Sediment microbial communities from Yellowstone Lake, YNP, Wyoming, USA - YL17G07_20 | ecosystem: Environmental > Aquatic > Freshwater > Lake > Sediment | place: USA: Wyoming | collected...
ACGGCGAGACAAACGCCAAGTACGCTGCCGGCCTCCATGCTTTTCTTGAACAGGGCAAGGGGAAAGGGCGAAAGGCAGTTAAAGGACAAGTTACCGGGCCGATAAGTTTCGGGCTGTCGGTCACAGACCAGAACAGGCGCCCGCTGCTCTACGACGAGGTGCTCGCCGATGCTATAGCCAAGCATCTGAAACTGAAGGCTGCCTGGCAGGAGAAAGCACTCCGAAGCGTGTGCCCCAGGACAATCATCTCTGTAGATGAACCTTACCTGTCTTCGATAGGCTCGGCTTTCGTCTCATTACCGCGAGAGCAGGTGGTCACCCTGCTGGAGGAAGTCCTGGGCGGTATCAGAGGGCTCAAGGCTATCCACTGCTGCGGCAATACCGACTGGTCGGTGGTGCTCCAGACCTCATTGGACATTCTGAGCTTCGATGCGTATAACTATGCCGAAACCATAGCACTATATCCAAACGAGGCGAAAAACTTCCTGAATCGGGGAGGAGTTATCGCCTGGGGCATAGTTCCCAACGATGAGCAGGCTTTGAAGAAAGAGACCGAGGCCAGCATAGGAGACCGTCTCGACGAGGCGATGAGGCTGCTCTCAAAGAAGGGTATAAGCTACGATACGATTAAATCACAGTGCCTGATTACTCCCTCCTGCGGTCTGGGCTCTATCTCCACGGAAGCAGCCACAAGAGCCTTAGAATTGACTGCTGCCGTCTCAGCAGACTTCAGGAAGAGGCACAATATTCAGAACTGACGGCATTAAATAATCTGCAAATAACTGGAAGACAGTTTGAAGGAGGTATTATGAGCCGAGGGGCAAAAAAACTGGGCAGAGGTGTGGCTGTTGTGGGGGCCGGGATGTCGAAGTTTGGCGCATTCGCCGATAAGACAAGCCGCGATTTGTTCGTCGAGGCTTTCCAGGCGATGGCCAAGTCGGTGGACAAAGGAATAGAAACCAAAGACATCGAAGCCCTATATGTAGGGAACTTCTCGAGCGACCTTTTCGAGAACCAGGGACATATCGCTCCCATTATGGCTGATTGGATTGGACTAGTCCCCAAACCAGCCACCAGAGTAGAAGCAGCCTGCGCCAGCGGCGGGCTTGCTTTGAGGACAGCATTCATAGCTGTGGCCTCCGGTCTCTACGACGTTGTGGTAGCCAGCGGCGTTGAGAAAATGAGCAACCTCCCTACTGAGAGGGTGACCGATACTCTGGCTGCAGCCAGCGACGCACTCTATGAGGCGGTTTGTGGTTTCACCTTCCCTGGTTTATACGCTGCCATCGCCACCGCTTACATGGCAAAATATGGTGCTACTCCTGAAGATTTCATGAGGGTGGGCATTAAGAACCATAAAAACGGGGCGCTAAATCCCAAGGCGCAATTCAACAAGTCGATAAGAGACCTCATGAACTCCAGGATTGAGAAAGCAAAGCAAAAAGGGGAGCCTGCTCCCACCTGGCATGACGAGCTGGAATTCCTCAAAGACCCGGCAGCCAATCCTGTGGTAGCCTGGCCGATGAGATTGTTCGACTGCTCGCCTATCACCGATGGGGCCGCCTGCCTCCTGCTGGTTGCCGAAGACCTGGCAAAGGATTACTCCAATATTCCTTTGCACATAATAGGCAGCGGTCATGCCACAGACCACGCTCTGCCCGAAAGAGAGGACATGACCACCATTCTGTCAGCGAGAACGGCAGCGAAGGAAGCTTACGAGATGGCAGGAGTAACCCCCAAGGATATTCAGATTGCTGAGGTCCACGACTGCTTCACCATAGCCGAGCTTGTAGCTATCGAAGACTTAGGTTTTTTCAAGCCCGGCGGGGCTTACACGGCAACAAGGGAAGGGGTTACCGCTCGCGATGGGGCTAAACCTATAAATACCTCGGGCGGGCTGAAATCCAAGGGACACCCTGTAGGAGCTTCAGGGACAGGACAAGTCGTGGAAATCTGGGCTCAGATGAGAGGGGAAGCCGGGCCCAGACAGGTTCCTGGAAAAGACATCCGCCTAGCTTTAGCCCATAATGTTGGTGCCACTGGCGGCACCTGTGTAGTTCATATTTTTGAGAGGAGATAGAACCTTGACAGAGGAAAGAAAATTCGACAGCGTTTCCTTCTACCAGTTTCTAGCTGAAAAGAAGCTCATGGGCTCCAGATGTAAAAAGTGTCAGGCGCTATATCTGCCTCCTCACCCTATATGTATCAAATGCTATGGGAGCGATATGGAATGGGTGGAACTGAAGGGCGATGGTAAGCTCGCCGCCTTCACAGCCATCTCCGTAGGCCCAACCTGCACCATCGCGGAAGGGTACGATAGAAATAATCCCTACCTGGTGGGCATTGTAAAGATGGACGAGGGGCCGAAAATCTGCGGCCGAATCCATGGCATCGACCCCAAAAATCCAGGTAGAATCAAGGTGGGGACTGCAGTCAAAGTGGAGTTCCCTGAGCAAGGGCAAAGCACCAGACGTTATGTGGCTTTCAAAGCCACGTAGGGCCTGGACTCCGGTATCCGCGGGCGTCTGGCACGTTCTGGTCAGCCTTGACAATCAGATGCGGCGGGTATATCATAAAGCGTGCTGTGCAAGCTGCAAAAAATGGCCTCACCGTGAGTTAAAAACGCGAAACCCCGACTGACCCACAAATTGCCCGGGGGGTTCTTGTGGCCGGAGTAAAAAAGGAGGTTAAAGGATGAGCTTACCCAGTTTCTCACTTGAAGGCAAGGTGTCGCTAATTACCGGGGCCCGGAGGGGCATAGGTGCGACCTTTGCTCGGGCTTTTGCTGAGGCTGGGTCTGATGTCGTTATTTGCGACGTTGTAGTTGACGATGGGCTGATCGCTGGCGTGGCTAAGGAGATCGAGAAGTTTGGCCGGCGCGCCCTGGTGGTCAAGACCGATGTCACCCGGGAGGATGACGTCGAGAATCTGGTGAAGAAAGCAGTTGATGAATTCGGAAGGATCGATATTCTGGTTAATAATGCGGGAATTGCACCGCTGAACAAAACCCTCGACGTAACTACCGAGGAGTGGGACAGGGTCATAGATATCGACCTGAAATCGGTTTTCCTGATGTCCAAGGCTGTGGGGAAGGTGATGATCAAGCAGAAGAAGGGCAAGATAATCAATATGGGGTCTATATATGGACAGATGGCCACGGCTTTTTCCATACATTACTGTGCTGCAAAAGCAGGAATCGCGCAGATGACTAGGGCTCTTGCGTTGGACTGGGCGCGTTTCAATATTAATGTCAATTGCATCGTGGCCGGACAGATCGCCACCGAACTGACAAGGAGACAACAAGACGAGGAGGCACAAAGAAAGTTTCTAGAGTTTAAGATACCTTTCAAAAGATTCGGACAGCCGGAAGAACTAGTGGGGGCGGCTTTACTCCTTGCGTCACCAGCCTCTGACTATATGACCGGCTCAATAGTAGTTGTCGATGGCGGATATTCTATCTGGTAAGGAGGGTAAATTGGAGATCAAAAAGGTAGCAGTAATCGGTGCGGGAACCATGGGTCATGGGATAGCTCAGGTTGCAGCCACGGCGCATTACGATGTTAGCCTAAACGACATAAAAGATGAGTTTCTAGCGCGGGCAAAATCAGGAATAGATGGGTCACTGGACCGAATGCTAAAAAAAGAGAGGATAACAGCGCAAGAGAAGGAAGCTATCCTGTCAAGGATAACTTTCACTACTGACATTCCAAAAGCTGTCAAAGACGCAGACTTAATTATAGAAGCCATACCCGAGATTCTGGAACTGAAAAAGGAGATGTTCAAGAAGCTGGACACTCTGAGCAAACCTGAGGCTATATTAGGCACGAATACTTCGCAAAACAGCATAACGGAGATCGCTTCGGTAGTAGCGAATCCTTCAAGGGTAGTCGGGACGCATTTCTTCAATCCACCGGTCATGATGAGGTTGGTAGAGGTTGTTAAGGGACTGGAGACTGCAGACAGTGTTGTCGAGCAGATCAGGGCTTTCGCCACAAAGCTGGGTAAGGAGATAGTAGTATGTAAGGACTCTCAGGGATTTATCAGCACAAGAGTGCTTGTGGCCCTGAGATTGGAATGCTACAGGATATTAGAAGAAGGCATCGCCACAAAAGAGGATATAGATAAGACACTCAAGCTGGCTCTAGGTCACCCCATGGGTCAGTTTGAGTTAGCTGATTTCTCGGGTCTGGATATTGAAGTACCAATATGTGAAGGCCTGGCCAAGGTTTACGGGGAACGGTTCAGACCGCCCCAAAGTCTGGTGCACCTGGTCAAAGCAGGAAGGCTAGGGAAAAAGTCGGGCAAAGGGTGGTATAACTACAAATAACTCACCTCCGAGATATTCGAATTCTAATTAAAGGAAAAGTAGAAAATGACTAAAAAAGATGATGTCGTGATTGTGAGTGGAGTAAGAACGCCATTCAGTAGGTTTGGCTCCGTATTACGAGAGATGCACAGCTCAGAACTAGGTGCTATTGTGATCAAGGAATGCTTAAAGCGTGTGGGTATGAAGGGTACCGATATAGATGAGCTCTACTATGGGATGTGCATACAGTCGGAAGCAGCTCTCCTCTACAATGTAATAGGAAGACAGGCTCTGCTTAAGGCAGGCTTACCAAATGATCTGGTTTCTCTCACTATAGATAGAGCTTGCTGTTCATCATTGACTTGCGTCCAGTTGGGATACAGGTCTATCCAGGTAGGCGAAGCGCAAACCTGCATGGCCGTGGGGGCAGAGAATATGAGCAACACCCCTGTGGTGGTTAACGGACACCGCTGGGGGCTGGGATTAACGCCGCTTACGATGGTAGATCACCTTAATCCGATAATGTACGTAGGATATAATTCCATAGCAAAAGATGCGGGGGAGGGTGCACTTTCGTACGGGGTCGGACGAGAAATGCAGGACCAGTGGGCCCTGGGTTCTCAACAAAAGTACCAAGCAGCCGAGAAAGCTGGAAAATTCAATGATGAATTGGTACCTGTAGAAGTACCGCAGAAAAGAGGAGACCCCATAGTTTTTGCCAAGGATGATTTCCCCAAGCCGAATACTACTATTGAAGGTTTAGCAAAACTCAAGCCTGTATATGGCAGTCCAACTGTTACTGCCGGAAATGCCCCAGGATTAGATGCAGGGGCGTCATCAATAATAATAATGAAAAGGTCCAAGGCAGAGGAGATGGGCATCAAGCCACTGGCTACCATTCTTGCGGTGTCGAGCGCTGCCAGGGAACCAGTCAAAGTGTCAGCAGTCCCTGGGTTTGCAATACAGAGGGCTCTATCCAAGGCTGGTGTCAGTCTGGACGATATATCTGTCATTGAAATAAACGAAGCATTTGCCGCAATGCCATTGGTCTCGACCAAGATACTGGCAGATGGGAATGAAGCTAAATGGCAGGAACTGATGAAGAAGACCAATCCGAACGGGGGTGCTATAGCGATTGGCCATCCAGTCGGAGCAAGCGGGGCTCGTATCTTAATGACGATGATGTATGAATTACGGAGAAGAGGTGGCGGACTGGGCGCCTGCGGCATCTGTGGAGGCTTAGCACAAGGTGATGCCGCTATAATTAGAGTGGACTAGAGCGATTTCATGCAGAGCAAATAAGAGCAAAAACCAACGTCATAAATGGTGAGTCCCCCATGAACCTCGATGGGGGACTCACCAGCTTCGGGCAGTCACACAACTTGGGCAGGTGATATGAACAAGAGAAAAAGGGTAGCAGAGCTAAAACACCGTCGCAAGAGCAAGAAGCTGGAAGAGAAGAGAAAAGCTCTGAAGCCCGGAAAATAGCAGGAAATTAATTCAGCTTCGGTAGGGGGCAGGCAAGAATGCCAGAGCTAGAAGCGCTGGTAAAAGCGCTGTCGAACCCCAAAGCATATCCTCACAGCCCGAAGTCAGTCGAGTTGGTGCAGACTCAGATATCCTTTGTCTTCCTTGCCGGAGATTATGTCTACAAGGTAAAGAAGCCCGTTGACTTTGGTTTTCTCGACTTTACTACTCTGGAGAAGCGACGCTTTTACTGCAATCAGGAGGTTGTACTAAACAGGCGTCTATGCACCAACATATACCTGGGCGTAGCAGGCATAACCAAGAAAGGAAAAAGCTTCCAGGTCGAGGGCAGCGGCAAGGAGGTCGAATGCGCAGTGAAAATGCGCCCGCTTCCCTATCAGAGGATGATGGATAGGATGCTGCAAAGCGACCAGGTGACCCCACAAATGGTGGAGATGGTTGCTAAAAGGCTGGTAGAATTTCACCGCCAGGCAGAAATCAGCGAGGAACAGGCCAAAATCGGGGGGATCGATACTGTAACTCGAAACGCTGAGGAGAACTTCTCTCAGGTAAGTAGTTATGTCAACCAAACAGTCACTAAAGAGCAGTATGGACAGATAAAGGATTACACGCATTCATTTCTCAAAAGGAATGCTGAACTATTTGCTAAAAGGGTTAAAGAGGGCCGGATAAGGGACTGCCATGGAGACCTGCATGCGGCGCATATCTGCTTCATAGACGGGCTGTGTATCTTCGACTGTATCGAATTCAATGATAGATTCAGATATATCGATGTTGCCAGCGAGATCGCTTTCCTGGCTATGGATCTGGATTTCCACAGACGCCCTGAGCTTTCAGAGCACTTTGCCGAGTCATACGTAAAAGTGTCCGGGGACAAAGAACTGCTCAAGCTGCTGGACTTTTATAAGTGCTATCGCGCCTACGTTCGGGGAAAAGTGGAAAGTTTCCAGTTGGATGACCCTCACATCCCGGAAGACCAGAAGTCGAAAATATTGGACAGGGCTCGAAGGTATTTCGAGCTCGCGGAATCGTACATCTCGTAGCTTTTGGGGAGAACGAAGCTTCATAGGTGGGAGGAGGTATAGACTATGTTAAGACATTTTACGCTGGAATATTGGAAAGATAGCGGATGGTACGTAGGTAAGCTAAAAGAGGTTCCGGGGGTGTTTAGTCAGGGCAAATCTCTCCGAGAACTAGAAGAGAATATCCGCGATGCCTATTACCTGATGGTTGAAGTGGGAGCAGTACCTAGGGGAGGCTATTGAAACAATTTTATAGAGCGTCGCCCAATTGTTGCGAAGGTTGACCATGAATAGGAGATAAGGCGTGGTTAAACTCTACCTCAGGAGAGATACTCTCGATTTCCCAAGAAAGAAAAGAAAGATCTCTGGGTATGTTGAAATTCTATGCTCGAGATTATTGAAATTAGACCAAATAAATCAAGAGCATGTAGCAAACTTTTGGAATGAAATCAAAAAGAAGGAAGAAAAACTCCCATTCCCGTGGCAAAGGGAAAACTTACGCCAAGAGGCAAAAAAGGAATTAGCTGAATTACTATGCTGTTATCAATACGATCCTAAAAACAAGGTTTATAAAAGGAATGCGCAAACCTCTATTTAAATCGCGATGATTGGGAGTTCGAATTGAAAGAGCCGTTCGCTAAGTTCGTAAAGGCCAATCTTGGACCTAACATATTGCTAATCACTGTGGGGCTTCCCGCTTCCTGGAAAACTGAGACAAGCGAGGAGATAGCGAAAATAAAGGGCTATACCATCGTTCGAACCGACCTGATCAGGAAAGAAGTGTTAAAGGGCGAAGACATCTTCGACGAAAAGGTCGCCTCGAATATGGATAAGAGGATGCTGGTCTACGATGAGACCTTCCGGCAAGCAGAGGAGCTTTTGAAAAAAGGCAAAGGCGCGATAATCGATGCCACCTTTATCACTCAGTCTCTAAGAAGGCGTGCCGCTGCCCTTGCTGCCAAATACAAGCGAACCTTTGTTATACTGCAAACTCAATGCCCGCGAGAGGTATCACTGGCCAGAATAGCCAGACGCACTAAAGAGAATTACGAATCGAACGCGCTCACAGAGCAAGCCTATATCAATAACGAGAAGAAGTTCGAGAAGGTAGACCTGGATGACCTGAAGAGGTTAAATCCGAAGCTTGACATTGTTCACCTGATAGTGGACACGCAGTTCGATCCACCTGAAGATTGGTATATTATCGGTATGGAAAAGAGATAAGATACAGGGAATCGTTCACCACAGAGAGCGCTGAGAACGCAGAGATGAAGCATAATTTAAATGAGATAACAGAAGCAGTTATTGGAGCTGCTATAGCTGTTCATAGAGAACTGGGGCCAGGTTTGCTTGAGTCAGCCTATGAAGCATATCTTGCCTATGAATTGACAGAGCGAGGATTGAATGTTGAACGACAAAAAGGCTTGCCTGTGATTTATCGGGGAGTCCTGCTGGATTGCGGATACAGAATAGACCTGCTCGTAGAGGGGCAGGTAGTGGTTGAGTTGAAGATGGTTGAAAGAGTGGAGCCAATTCACGAAGCGCAATTGTTATCTTATCTCAAGCTATCAGGTTGCAAAGTAGGCCTGCTCATCAATTTCAATGTCAAGGTGCTTAAAAACGGTGTTAAAAGGCTTGTCTATGGATTTCAAGAACAGTCTTCTCCGCGCTCTCTGCGTGCTCCGCGGTTAACAGTTACGAACAGGGCTACGGAATGAAAATAGATTTGCATATACACACTAAAACCGGGTCGGATGGCAATTGGCCGGTCGAAGAGGTCTTCAAAGAAGCCAAGAGGCGCAATATAGATTTACTCTCTATAACGGACCATGATTCTGTCCGTGCCCAGGCCAAAGCGATAGACCTGGCACGAAAGTATGGAATTTCTTACATAACGGGCATAGAATTGAATATTACATTTGAGTATCCGTCCAACAAGGGCAAGGCTGACAAGGCTTACTCGCTGGATTTCCTGGGATATCAGTACGATATAGAAAACCAGGAGTTAAAGAACAAGCTCCAAACGATGAGACAGCACAGGGAGACTAGAGCACGTAAGATTTTGGAGAACTTGAATGCTGAGTTCGATAAAGTGGGCCTCGCAAGATTCACGGAGAAAGACCTGGAAAATATTCAAGCAACAGTTGATGGTGCATTCGGCAGGCCTCACATAGCGAACTATATGGTTAAAAAAGGGATCGTTAAGGATAAACAAGAGGCGTTCGACAAGTATCTGGTGAAATGCGATGTGCCCAAGTATCCGCTTTCTCTCGCCGAAGCATCCAGATTGATCAGAAATGCGGAAGGAGTGCTGGTATTTGCCCACCCCAATGACCCCAACGGAACGTCTCTGGTAACTATAACGCGCGATCTGGCCAAGCAGACAAAGATAATCAAGGATTACATGCTAGCGTATGTCGACGGAATCGAGTGCTGGCATACCAAACATGATGCCAAGACTACGGCTCACTACATGGAGTTCTGCAGAAGTCACAATCTAATCATGACCGGCGGCAGCGATTGCCACCAGAACCCAGTGCTAATGGGCACCCTGAAGATACCTGACTGGGTTGCGGAGCAGTTCAAGTCAAGACTACGAGGAAGTCGACAAATTTAAAGGAGTATTATCGTGAGACGAAGAATAACTAGCAATAGCGATATCAAAGACTCATCCCTGTCCTCAGCAGGAGAACTCCGAGTGCAGTGGGCGTCTCGCGAGATGCCAGTGCTGCAGTTGATCGGGAAAAGGTTTGCCAAGAGTAAACCACTAAAAGGGATTCGTATTTCTGCCTGTCTTCATATCACCACCGAGACTGCCAATTTGGCACTAACTCTGAAGGCAGGTGGCGCTGATTTAGCCCTATGCGCCTCCAACCCTCTATCAACTCAGGATGATGCGGCTGCCTACTTAGTGGTGAAAGAGGGCATACCTGTCTTCGCTATCAAAGGTGAGGACAACAAAACCTACTATAAACACATTAATGCCGCCCTGGACCACAAACCTAATATCACGATGGACGATGGCGCTGACCTCGTGGCGTCGATTCACAAGGAACGTAAAGAGCTTGTCACCAATATAATCGGCGGGACAGAGGAAACAACCACAGGAGTGATCAGGCTCAGGAGCCTGGAGCAGGGGAAAAAACTGAAATACCCCATTATTGCGGTGAACGACGCCCAGACAAAGCATTTCTTTGACAATCGTTATGGAACAGGGCAAAGCACCATGGACGGCATCACACGGGCGACCAATGTCCTCTGGGCAGGCAAGAAAGTGGTGATTTGCGGTTATGGCTGGTGCGGTCGAGGGGTTGCCATGAGGGCAAAGGGATTCGGTGCTCACGTCATCATATGTGAAGTGGACCCTATCCGCGCTCTGGAAGCAGTTATGGACGGCTACCCGGTAATGCCGCTCCTCGAAGCAGCCAAAATAGGTGATATCTTCATCACAGTCACTGGGGGGCTGCACATTATCGACAGTGAGCATATGCTGGCGATGAAAGACGGGGCAATAATGGCAAATAGCGGCCATTTCAACGTGGAGATTAACATCCCTGCCTTAGAGAAATTGGCTGTGAACAAGAAGCAGATACGAGGGTCTGTGGAGCAGTATACGCTCGCTGACAAGAAACATCTTTACCTTCTTGGAGAAGGCAGGCTAATCAATCTGGCTGCTGCCGAAGGGCACCCGGCAAGCGTTATGGATATGAGCTTTGCCAATCAGGCCCTTTGCGCCGAGTATATGGTCAAAATGGGGAAAGAACTTAAGCCCAAGGTCTACCCGGTTCCCGAGGAAGTGGACAAGGAAGTGGGCAGGCTCAAGCTGAGGGCTATGGGAATCAAAATTGACATCTTGACCTCAGAACAACGAAAATATCTGGAAAGTTGGGAAGCAGGAACTTAAAGGAAAGGAAAGAGCAATGACTACTTCGTTCATGAGATCGCCGTGCATGCTAATAACCTCGGAATCGGTCACCGAGGGACATCCGGATAAGCTCTGCGACCTGATTTCGGATTCTGTATTAGATGCAATCATAGCGCAAGACCCTATGGCCAGGGTAGCCTGCGAGAGCATGGCGACAACAGGTCTGGTTATAGTGATGGGGGAGATCACCACCAAGTGCTACGTTGAAATACCCCAGATTGTTCGAGAAACAGTGCGCCGGGTGGGCTACACCCGAGCTAAGTACGGGTTCGATTGCGATACCTGCGGCGTGATTGTCTCAATCAAGGAGCAATCGCCCGATATCGCAATGGGTGTAAACCACTCAATAGAGACCAGAGAAAAACAGGACAATTCAAATGAAAAGGAGAAGTTGGGAGCAGGCGACCAGGGAATGATGATAGGATTTGCCTGCAATGAAACCCCTGAACTCATGCCTCTGCCAATTGTATTGGCCCACAAGCTCTGCCAGCGTCTAGCCCAGGTGAGAAAGGATGGCACCCTACCCTACCTGAGACCTGATGGTAAATCGCAGGTTACCGTTGAATATGACTGCGGAGTGCCTAAACGAATAGAAGCAGTGGTTATCGGTGCCCAGCACAACGAGGCAACCAGCAACGAGGTCATCCACCGAGATATTCAGGAACTGGTGATAAAGAATGTAATTCCTCGTGAACTCCTAGACAAAAAGACCAAGTATTATATCAACGCCACCGGACGCTTCGTGATTGGCGGGCCGATGGGAGATACAGGGCTTACCGGACGCAAGATACTGGTCGACACCTACGGAGGAATTGCCAGGCATGGGGGCGGCGCTTTCTCAGGGAAAGACCCCACCAAAGTAGACCGTTCCGCTGCTTATTATGCTCGCTATGCTGCTAAGAACATCGTTGCTGCCGGACTGGCTGACCGCTTGGAGATTCAGGTATCCTATGCCATCGGTATAGCTCATCCTATTTCCATCTGCGTCGAGACATTTGGCACTGCCAGAGTTGACGAAGAATTAATTCAGAAGCTGCTTACTAAGCACTTCGATTTTCGCCCTGGAGCTATTATCGAGTCTCTGAAGTTACGTCGTCCCATATTTAAACAAGTGGCTGCCTATGGCCACTTCGGTCGAAACGACCTCGACTTGCCCTGGGAGCGTACCGACAAGGCAGCAGCACTACGTGCTGAAGCCGGGATAAAGAAGACAAGCAAGGAGAAATAGTGAAGGCAATCATTCTCGTCGGCGGGGAGGGACTGCGGTTACGTCCCCTCACCTGCAACCTTCCCAAGCCTATGGTCCCTATAGTGAACAGACCATTTCTAGAGCATATGGTGGAACGCCTCAAGAGACACCATATTGACGAGATCATACTTGCCATTTGTTATTTACCAGACCGCATCCAGCGTCATTTCGGGGATGGCAACAGTTTCGGGGTGAAGCTCAGCTACGCAGTTGAGCAGACGCCGCTGGGAACAGGTGGGGCTGTGAAGAATTCTGAGCAGTTCCTGACCGATACCTTCCTGGTATTTAACGGAGACATATTCAGCGACTTAGACCTTACCGAGATGATAAAATTTCACCGAGCCCACAAAGCGAAGGTTACCATCGCGCTTACTCCTGTAGAAGACCCTACAGCATACGGAGTAGTCGAGTTAGATGGCAAGAACAGGGTTAAAAGGTTCATCGAGAAGCCAAGCCGGGACAGGGTAACCTCTAACCTCATCAACGCCGGCATCTACGTGATAGAACCAGAGATGTTGAAACTAATACCAGCCGGCGTTCATTCCATGCTGGAGCGGGGGCTTTTCCCTGACCTGGTGAAACGCGGCATCCCTTTTTACGGCTATCAGTCCCATGCCTACTGGCTCGACACCGGCAAACCCAATGACTACTTGAAGTTACATCACGACCTCCTCATGGGCAAAGCTTTCTCTCATCTCCCGGGCAAAGCGATGGCTGATGGTATCTGGATTGAGGAAGGCTGCAAAATCCATCCTTCGGCCAAGCTCACTGGCCCGATAGTGATGGGCAGAGGTTGTACCATCAAGCGAGCTGTTAAGATTTCAGGGCCGACTGTTCTAGGCAACAGGTGTGTTATAGGGCAAGGCAGCATTATAGATGAGGCCATACTCTGGCAAAATGTCGGACTTGGCAAGAATGTAACTGTAAGAAACAGTGTGATAGGCAATGACACTACCGTAAAAGACAACACCTGGGTTACCGATGGTTCCATCATCAGCGATGATGTTACCATCGGCTGCAGCAACAAGCTGGAACACGGCATCAAGGTTTGGGCAAGCAAGACTATCGAGGACAATGCCATTTCATTTTAGAGAAGGTTAAGATGCCACCAACTATCAAATTCGGCACTGATGGCTGGCGGGGCGTAATCGGCGAGGATTTCACTTTCGACAACGTCCGCGCCTGCGCCCAGGGGGTAGCCGATTATTTGGCGGACAAAGGCATTGCTTCGCGGGGATTAATTATTGGCTACGACACCAGGTTTGCCTCGGAGGATTTCGCCGCCGCCGTAGCCGAAGTGATAGCTGCCAACGGCATCAAGGCATACCTCAACCCCAAGGCAGCACCAACGCCGGTGATTAGCTACGCCATCGTGGCCAAGAAAGCAGCAGGGGCAGTTATCATCACCGCCAGCCACAATCCCGCTATATGGAATGGATTCAAGTACAAACCCGAATACGCCGGAAGCGCTTCGCCTGAGGTGACCGCTGAATTGGAGAGGCGCATTCATCAAATCGTGAGCAGCGGCAAGGTAAAGCGCCTTGCATTATCCGATGGCTTGAAACAGGGGCTGATCGAATATCACGATCCAGCACCAGTCTATCTGAACCATATTGCGAAATTGGTCGACCTAGAAGTGATACGCAATGCGAGATTGAATATTGCCGTAGATTCCATGTACGGAGCCGGAGCAGGATACTTCAGAAAATTGTTGGGTGGCGGCAACGTCAAGATAATCGAACTCAATGCTAAACGCAATCCCCTGTTCCCGGGAATACAGCCGGAGCCCATTGCCTCGCACCTGACCAAGCTTTCCAAGAGAGTGAAGGCGAGCGGCGCAGATGTGGGACTGGCAACAGACGGCGATTCTGACCGTATCGGCGTCCTAGATGAAAACGGGGTATTCGTGACACAGCTTCAGGTATTTGCCTTGCTCACCCTATATCTCCTGGAGATTCGAGGGGAACGAGGAGCAATCGTAAAGTCCGTGACCACAACCGACATGGTGTACAAGCTGGGCGAACTCTATTCAGTACCTGTATTTGAGACACCTGTCGGATTCAAATATCTCGGGCCCAAGATGATGGCCGAAAACGCCCTTATCGGAGGCGAGGAGAGCGGCGGCTTCGGCTATCGCGGGCATATTCCGGAGCGGGATGGCATCCTGTCAGGGCTATATATACTAGATTTTATGGTAAAAACGGGCAAGAAGCCCTCGGAGCTCATAAAATATCTCTATAGCAAAGTTGGCCCACATCACTACAACCGAATCGATTTCCATTTCTCCGAGGAGAAACGAGAGGCTGTGGTACAGCGCTTGAGCCAGCTCAAGCCCAGTGAGATCGATAATACGAAGGTGACCAAGATTGACACAGTGGATGGTTTTCGCTTCCGGCTCAGCGATGGAAGCTGGCTCCTCATCCGCCTCTCCGGCACAGAGCCAGTCCTGCGCATATATGCCGAAAGCGATTCCCCAGAACATGTGGAAAGATTACTCAAGGCAGGAGAAGAATTGGCAGGGATTAAAGAATGACAGACCTTGATAACCTGGAAGTCTATAGAAGATTAGACCCAGCCGAGATGCGGGAGCGCATCCGCGAGCTGCCCCAGCAGTGCCTCAAAGCATGGCAGCAGGCTCTGAGCTTCAAATTGCCGAGGCCCTATTCCAATATAGACAGAGTTGTCATCCTAGGCATGGGCGGCTCAGCCATAGGCGGCGACCTCTTAAACAGTTTAGCTTCACTGGAGAGTAAAACGCCCATCTCGGTATTCCGGGACTACAATCTGCCCCATTTCGTTGACGCTAATACTTTGGTCATAGCCTCAAGTTACTCGGGGATGACCGAAGAGACGTTATCGGCATTCGATCAGGCGCTGGCAACGCCAGCCAGGAAGCTGGTCATCACCACCGGCGGCAAGTTAAAAGCGGTTGCCGAACAGAATAAAATCCCAGTCCTTACTATCGACTACAAAGCGCCGCCCCGCGCTGCACTGGCCCACAGCTTCGTCCCCCTCCTCGGAATCTGCCAGAATCTGGGCATCGTGAGCGATAAGTCGAAGGATGTAGCGGAGATGGCGCAGATCCTTCGGGATTTGCAGACCACAATAGATGAGAACCACCCCCTGCAGAGCAACCCAGCCAAGCAACTGGCAGCCAAGTTACACAGCCATTTAGCGGTCATCTACGGCGCGGGCTTTGTTGCCACGGCAGCGCAACGGTGGAAGACACAGATAAACGAGAACAGCAAGGCCTGGGCTTTTTACGAGATATTCCCCGAGCTTAACCACAATGCCGTGGTGGGCTACGAGTTCCCTGCCGATTTAGCCCAGAAGCTGTTCGTGGTGTTCCTGCGTTCCCCACGACTGCATCCGCGAACGCTTCTCCGCTACAAGCTCACCGCAGAGATGCTGAGCAACGCAAAGGTCAGCTACGAGATAGTCGAAGCCAAGGGTGAAAGCGCCCTGAGCCAGATGATGAGCCTCGTTTACTTCGGGGACTGGGTCAGCTACTACCTGGCGCTGCTCAACGAGACCGACCCCTACCCGGTAAAGATAATAGATTTCCTCAAGAAGCGTCTGGCTGAGTCTTAAAAGAGCTAAATATATACTCCCTTATTAGAAACTGTAGGTAAAATCGGTTAGAATCTAGTCCGAAATCGTGCAGTAATCTGATCTTATGGAGGTCGGAATGGCGAAGATAAAGGGAAGCGAACTCGTGGGCAGGGCTTTGAAGAACGAGAGGGTCAAGAACATCTTCACTCTCAGCGGCGACTTGAGCGAGATATATGATTCCTGTCTGGATAAGGGCATAAAACTTATAGATATGAGACACGAGCAGGCCGTGGCCAATGCTGCCACAGGCTATGCTATGGCCACCGGTGAGCCAGGCGTCACCATGGTCACGTCGGGTCCAGGCGTTATCAATATGGCGGCGGGCATCGCTGCGGCATTTTATGCCTGCGCGCCTGTTGTAGGCATCTGCATCTCCACACCACTATTCTATACTGGCAAGGGCGCTGTCCAGGAATTCGACTCCAGAGATGCATATCACCCTATCACAAAGTGGAGAGGCTATCCCACGTCCACAGAACGCTTGCCGGAGAATGTAGCTACAGCTTTCAGATATGCCACCACGGGTCGCAAAGGGCCTGTACTGTTAGATATTCCCTACGATTTTCTGCTGCTCGAGGTGGATAAGAAAGACGCACCAATAGTTCCGCCGGAGAGATACAGAACCAACGCCCGACCCTATGGAGACCCGCAACTGGTGAAGAAAGCAGTTAGATGGCTTTTTGACGCTGAGAGGCCAGGCATTTTAATCGGAAGCGGCATTCTCTGGTCCGGCGCCTCGAAAGAGCTGGTCAAGTTCGCCGAACTGCTCAAAATCCCTGTGTGCTACGCCATAGGCGGCAAAGGCGGCATACCCGATGACCACCCGCTCTGCGGAGGGCCTGTGGGCTACGATTTCGGGAGTATAGCCGGAGCCGATGTGCTCCTCGCCATCGGTGTCAGGTTCGAGGAGTTCCTGAACTATGGCAAGGGCGCTTTTTATGCTCCTGATGTAAAGGTAATCTCCGTGGAGATCGAACCACTGGAGATAGGCAGGAACAGGCCTGTAGACCTCGGGATATGGGGAGATGCCAAGGCGGTACTGACCCAGATGACGGAAGTAGCTCAGGAGTCACTCAGGGCATCCGGCAAAAGGCGCAGAGAGACCGAGTGGGTGAAAACAGTGAAGGGCATTGCCAAGTCTGTTCAGGACATCCTGGCCGCAGGGGCAACAAGCTCGAGCAAGCCCATCGACCCCAGCAGGCTGGGCAAAGAGGTCTGCGACTATCTGGGCAACGACTCTGTCATTGTGATGGACGGTGGGGATATACACGCTCATGTCACACCCTTGTATCATGCCAATTCGCCGCGCAGTTATATAAACGCTCATGGCGGCTCGCTGGGGCACCTGGGGGGAGGCATCCCCTTCGGAATAGGCATTAAAACAGCTAAACCAGAAAAAAAAGTCGTTGTGATATCCGGAGACGGCTCCTTCCTGCTCAATGCCAGCGAGATAGACACGGCCGTACGGCACAAGAAACAAATAGTGGTGGTGGTAGGTAACGACTGCCAGTGGGGCATGGTGAGGCACGACCAGCAGCTCAACAAGTGCCGCGAGGCTTGCTCCATATTAAGCGAAGAGGTGAGATACGATAAGTATGCAGAAAGCCTGGGAGCCTACGGCGAGCTTGTTACCGAGCCAGAGCAAATCAAGCCCGCACTGAAGAGGGCCTTCAAGTCAGGATTGCCGGCGGTGCTCGACGTAAGGACCGACCCCTCGGCATTAAACTTCAGAAACTATTGGGGAGTGGAAGCTAAAAACAGGCTCATAGAAATGCACAAGAAGTGAAATTACGGGGGCATCCGCCAGGAGGCGGATACCCCTCCGTTTAAGGCTTTATCAGGATCTTGCCGCCCTCGCCTCTCAGGGCCATTTCGAACGCCTCGTTAATTTTGGCCAATGGCATCTTGCGTCTCAGCAAAGGTGCCACATCGATTTTCTTATTCTTGATGAGCTTCAAGGCAGTGGCATATTCGCCCGGTGCAAAGCACATGGACCCTTTTACCGTAAGCCCTCTCAGGTTGATGTTGCTGACCGGCAACTCAACTGTCTCGAAGCATATGGCTACGATAACGACAGTACCGCCTTTCCTCACCAAGGCGACTGATTGCTGCGTCGTCGCTACGGTTCCAGCACATTCGAAGACAATATCAGGGCCTCTTCCATCTGTCAGCTCCAGAATCCTGTCAACAGGGTTAGTCGCTTTCGCGTCTATTACTTCGTCCACCACACCTCTGGCCATCTTGAGCCTTAGCCGGCTGAGTTCTGAGGCATACACTGCTTTAGCGCCTTTGGCTTTTGCTACTCGCGCCACAAGTTGTCCGATGGGGCCCAGGCCGAGCACCGCCACAACGTCGCCCTTTTGCATGTCGCCTACTTTGATAGCATGCAGGGCACAAGTCGTGGGCTCGATGATAGCCCCTTCCTCATAGCCCAGACCTCGGGGGAGTTTATGAAGGCAGCTATCCTTGGCCTTGGCGTAGGTGGCGTAAGCGCCCTTATATTCTACCAATGCGATAAAATATTGTTCGCAGAGACCTAATTCTCCACGCTGGCACCAGAAGCACTCGCCGCAGGAGACAACAGGGTCAACTGCCACTCGCTCTCCTATCTTCCAACCTCTCACCTCCGAGCCCATGCGAACAATATCTCCCGAAAATTCATGGCCGAATCCTACTCTAGCACCCTCCGTGAAGACATGTAGGTCAGAGCCACATATCCCGCAATACTTTACCTTTATCAGCACTTCATCCTTTGCTACCACAGGCTCCGGCACTTCTTCTATCACAAACTTTCTCTTGCCCTGCAAAACTGCTGCTTTCATAACATCCCCTCCTCATGTACGGAGCAACTCTTCTGTGGATGACTCATTATGCACAGCCGCTGCAGAAATTTCAACAGTTGCAATTATTTGAATAAGATGGTATATGGCTCTGTTAAACAACCAATCGCCGAGTCATTCAGACTTCACATTATGTCAAGCAATATCACGAGGGAATGCGATGACCTCTTCAATAGATGCAGCGTCACAGAACAGCATGACCAAACGGTCTACACCCAGTGCGATGCCTCCACACTCAGGAAGTCCGGGCAGGGCATCCAGAAATTTCTCCGGCATGACAACCCTGTGCTTGCCTTCCCGCTTCAAAGTCTCGATTTCCTGTTTGAAGCGCTTCTCCTGCTCCGCAGCATCGTTCAGCTCGCTGTAGGCATTGGCCAGCTCGAGCCCGCCGATAAAGACCTCGGCACGTTCGGCTACGGGCGGGCTTCCCGGCCTTAACCTGGCCAGAGAGGCCATTGTCACGGGGTAGTCCCAGAGCACGGTAGGACGGCCAGCATCAAAGCTCGGTATGACCTTCTCAACCAAATCAACTTCGAAGCGCTCTTCGTCAAGACGAGCGAAGGGGTCCCAGCCAGCCGAACGAAGAAAAGCCTCCCGAACTGTCACCCGGGGCCAGGGAGGCATGATATCGATCTCCTTGCCCTGGTAATGAATGGTTGAACGATGCTTGAGCTTTTTTGCCAGGGTGCATACCAGCCGCTCAGTGTCTTCGATAATCCCCATATAGTCAGCGCCAACGCGATACCACTCCAGCATGGTAAATTCCGGGTTATGGAATTGGCCTCGCTCATCCTTGCGGAAGCAGTGGCAAATCTGAAAGATTTTACTATATCCAGCAGCAAGGAGTCGCTTCATGTGCATCTCAGGAGATGTGGAGAGGAACCAACCGTTGAAAGTAAAGGGGGTGATATACTTTTCCGGAGCAACTGTGGGAACCAGGAGAGGCGTCTCTATTTCGAGGAAACCTTCGCTGCGAAAGAAGGCTCGAATTAAATCATAGATAAGAGCCCGGCGCTCGAGATTGGCCTTGATCCGGGAGAGGCGCAAGGATTCGTCCTCGGCCATAGTAGATGCACTTCACCTTTTGGTGCTTACCCGTTCTACGTAGCTGCTGGTGCGTGTGTCCACCTTGAGAACGTCCCCCTCCTTAACAAAGGCGGGGACTGCCAGGGTAACCCCTGTTTCAAGCTCAACCATCTTCGATTGAGCAGTGATGGTATCAGTCTTGGTGCTGGCAGCACCTTTCACCACCATCAACTCAACAAACTTCGGTATGATTACCTCAAGGATTCTGCCTTCCATGACTGAGACGGTTGCCACCAGGCCTTCCTTGAGGAACTGGCTCTTCGTGCCGAGCATCTCTTTGGGCACGTGGTGCTGCTCGAAGTTTTCATTATCCATGAATACGTAGTTATCACCCTCTTTATAGAGATACTGCATCTCGTTGCTGCTGACATGGACCTCTTCAACCTTATCGCTGGAATGATAGGTCTGGTCTCGGGTAGTGCCGTCGAAGAGGTTACGCAGTTTGAGGTAATACATTGCGCGGCCTTTGCCAGGCTTGACGAACTTGACGTCCTCTACAGCAAAGGGAACGCCATTAATCAAAATCTTGGTGTTTCTACTGACCTCTCCAATATCCAATAACGGCGCACTCCTTGCAGGACTATATGAAGGCTATCTCTTTCGATACTGGCGCGCCTTGCGAGCCTTTCTCAGGCCGTACTTCTTTCTTTCCTTCACTCGTGAATCCCTGGTAAGTAACCCATAACTACGAAGCTGGGTCCTAAGGCTTTCATCCATCTTGACCAGGGCACGGCTAATGCCATGACTGATGGCTCCTGCCTGCGATACGACACCACCGCCTGTCACCTTGACTACGGCACTGAATTTATTCGAGGTATCAGTGACCCTGAGCGGCTCGAGAATGGTAGACTGCAGCCGCTCCATCCCAAATACCTCCTCCAAAGGCTTGCCGTTGACGATGATAGCGCCCTTGCCTGTCATCAGCTTCACCTGAGCTACTGCTGTTTTACGTCGTCCTGTGCCGCGAAAATAGGCTTGTTCGCTCAACCTAATTCTCCTTCTCAGCCGCTTTAACCTGTGCCTTGTGGGGATGCTCAGCCCCGGCGTAGACTTTAAGCTTCTTAAACATGGCAGCACCCAAACGATTATGCGGCAACATGCCTTTTACCGCATGCTCGACGGCACGGGTGGGATGAGTCTCAAGCATCTTTTCCAGGCTGATGCTTTTCAGGCCTCCCGGATAGTTGGAATGGTGATAGTAAATCTTATCAGTGAGTTTCTTGCCGGTCACCTCTATCTTAGCTGCGTTCACTATAACAACATAATCGCCAACATCAAGATTAGGCGAATAGATGGGCTTGTGTTTGCCTTTGAGCAGCACCGCTGCCTCGGTTGCTAATCTGCCCAGGGTTTTACCAGAGGCATCGATAACATGCCACTTCCGCTCGATATCGGACACCTTGGTACTATAAGTTCTCATCTATTTGCCCCTTGACTAACTGGATAGTGTTTATAAACACTCTTCAACCCCCTAAATCCCCCAGCCTTGGGGGACTTTTAGAATTGGGGGACACCCCCAAACCCCCGCCAAAAGGGCTTCGCCCCTCTGGACTCCTAAGCTTTCAAACGACCTCAAACTTGTGCTCGGGATAGTTTACCTTCATCAAACAAAGGCCGTGAGCAGGCGCCACCGGCGCCGCCAGCCCGGGCATTTTCGCTTGAATTATCTCCTTGAACCTCTCCAGCGTTAGCTTGCCTAATCCCACCCTCACAAGAGAGCCTACAGTGCACCGTACCTGCTTTGGCAGAAAAGAGTCAGCCACCATATCGAAAAACACCCGCTCCCCTTCTCTAACCAACTCTGCCTTAGATACATTGCGCACTGTCCTTTTCCCCCTCATGGGGCCAGTGAACGAGGCAAAATCCCGTCTTCCCAAAAGCGCCTGACAGGCCTCATTCATTGCGCCGGTATCCAATGGTACGGGCACGAAATATGAGTAATCTCGCTGCAAAGGAGAGGGGGTCGGGCTATTCAAGATTGTATACCGATATTCCCGACTGATGGCATCTCTCCTGGCGTTAAAGCTGCCATCCACTATATTCCCAGCCTTAACAGCGATATCCGGCAACAGATAAAAATTTAAAGCCCTGATCAGGATCCGCAGAGGCAACCTTGAGTCATATTTAAAGCTGATAACCTGTCCTCTGGCATGGACTCCGGCATCTGTACGACCGGCTCCAACAATCCTGATCCTTTCTCCAGTCACTTTGTTCAGAGCACTCTCGATAGCGTCTTGAATTGTGGGCACGCCAACCTGGGCCTGGAATCCGTGATACCTTGTACCATCATATTCCACAATGAGAGCCAGCTTCCCGGTCGGCAGCGACTCCATTACACCAGTTCTAACTGGGCCATAGGCGCGCCATCTCCCAACCTCGGGCCCAGTTTGACCACTCGAGTATAGCCTCCCGGCCTGTCGGCATACCTCGGGCCAAGCTCGGCAAATAGCTTGTCTACCACATCCTTCTCATAAACGAAAGCGAGCGCCTGGCGACGAGCGTGCAAGTTCTTCTGCTTGCTCAAGGTAATCATTTTCTCAGCCAAGGATCGCGCTTCTTTAGCCTTGGCCTCAGTGGTAACAATCTTCTCATAGCGCAAAAGATCGCTAACCAAATTCCGGTAAAGCGCCATCCTGTGGTCAGTTGCTCTCGAAAGCTTGCGGCCTGCTACCTTATGTCTCATGTCTCCTCACCAGATAGAAACCATGCCTAGATAAAACTAGCCCTCTTCTTTCTCGGTATCTTCTTCATCCTGTTTCCCGTCAGAGGTGCGCCCCCGTGACTTTTTATCTTCCTCCTCAGTTTTGGGCTTCAAGTCAAGTGTCTCAAGACGCTCCCGCACTTCCTCCAGAGACTTTTGACCGAAGCTCCTCAAAGCAAGCAAATCATCATCGTTCTTTTCCAGAAGTTCCCCAACCTTGGTTATGCCACTGCGGCGCAAAGAGTTGAAAGTACGGGCTGAGAGCTCAAGCTTTTCCAAAGGCATCTCATATTTCTCGGAGGGTATAGCCGGAGCAAGCGGTTTTTCGCCCTCTATATGAGCCTTGCCCAATTCGGAGAACAAGGAGAAGTGCTTAGTCAATATCTCAGCGCTCTGGGCGAGTGCTTCTCTGGACGAGATAGTGCCATCGGTCCACACCTCCAGAGTTAGCTTGTCATAGTTGCTCACCTGACCAACGCGGGTTTTGCCTACAGTGTAATTTACCCGGCGCACCGGGGTAAAGACAGCGTCTACAGGGATCACCCCCAAAGGCAGACCATCGCCTCGGCCAGCGGGCACATACCCCTTACCCTGCTCCACATAGAATGTAATGTTTAACTGAGCATCTGCAGAATCCAATGTGGCCAGATGAAGTTCGGGATTCACTATTTCAAACTCAGCGGATGGCTTGATGTCGCCGGCGCAAACTGCGCCTTCACCACTAGCTTCCAGAAATAGCCTACCTGGTACATCTGAGAGAGCTCTAAGCCGCAATCCCTTTATATTGAGCAGTAAATCTATTACATCCTCTTTGATATGAGGTATGCTAGTGAATTCATGCTGCACTCCTTCGATCTTGACTGCAGTGACTGCCGCTCCCGGGAGCGAACTAAGCAGAACACGACGCAAACTGTTGCCCAATGTGATACCGAAACCGGTATCCAAAGGCTCGACAGCAAACCTTCCATAAGTTTCAGAGCTACTTTCGGACTCTACTTTGGGATTCAAAACCTGCAACAACGCACCGCCTCCTCAGGAAAAAATTGAAGCTCTACCTGGAATAGAATGCTACGATAAGCCTCTCATCGATGGTAGATTCGATATCGCTACGTGCCGGTTTGGCAAGCACACGGCCTGACATGGTATCTCGCTCTAAGCTCAGCCACGATGGTATAGTCTTGCTCTCTATGTTTTTAACCGCCACCTGGTATGGCGCCAGTTTGGTGCTGCTTTCTTTCCAAGAAATGACACTGCCTGCCTTGACCTGATACGATGGGATATCGGTCACGTGCCCGTTAACGGTTATATGACCATGCAACACAAGTTGCCTTGCCTGGCGGCGGGAATCAGCAAAACCAAGGCGATAGACTACATTATCGAGTCTCATCTCAAGTATCTGTAATAGGTTCTCTCCGCTCATCCCGGGTAGCCGCTCAGCCTCAGCGAAATGCTTCCTGAATTGACGCTCAAGTACCCCATAAATGGAACGAGCTCTTTGCTTCTCCCTCAGTTGCAAACTGTATTCAGAGACCTTGCGGCGGGAGCTAGTATGCTGGCCCGGAGGAGTGTGCCGCTTCTCCACAGGGCACTTAGGGGTGAAACACTTGTCCCCTTTGAGCATCAGTTTATCGCCTTGACGTCGGCAGATCCGGCAAGCCGGCCCCGTATAACGGGCCATCTCAAACCTCCTCTATATCCTTCTCCTCTTGGGGGGTCGGCAGCCATTATGCGGAATCGGAGTTACATCCCTAATGCTGGTGATGTTGAGACCTGCAGCTTGAAGTGAGCGGATTGCCGCTTCCCGCCCGCTCCCAGGCCCCTTGACATATACATCAACTTGGCGCAAGCCATGTTCCATGCCCTTCTTCGCCGCAGCTTCGGCTGCTCTCTGCGCAGCATAGGCCGTGCCTTTGCGCGAGCCCTTAAATCCGGCAGTCCCAGAGCTACCCCAGGCGATGACATTGCCTTGAGGATCAGTGAGCGTGATTATGGTATTGTTAAAAGTTGACTGTATATATGCCCGACCCCGCGGAATCGCTTTTCTCTCTCTCCTGCTAACCCTGGATGACTTCTTCTTATTAACCATTTGGTCACCTCCACCTACTTCTTAGACATGCCACGGCGTCTGCCTCTGCCAGCCACTGTCTTACGAGGTCCTCTCTTCGTTCGAGCATTGGTCTTAGTCCGCTGACCACGAACAGGCAAGCCGCGCCGATGCCGAAGGCCACGGTAGCTACCGATCTCGATAAGCCGCTTGATGTTGAAGTTAATCTCCTTACGGAGGTCACCCTCCACCCGGTATCCTTTGTCGATAACCTCGCGGATACGGTTTACCTCGTCATCAGTGAGGTCTCTAACCCTAGTATCGGGATTAACATCCGTTTGCTCCAGGATCTTTTTGCTCAACATAGGTCCAATGCCGAATAGATAGGTCAACGCAACTTCTATGCGCTTATCTTTTGGTATATCAACGCCTGCAATCCTCGCCATTGCCCCTCCTGAGAAAGCTAACCTTGTCTCTGCTTATGTCTCGGGTTAGTGCAAATGACCCTGACCACGCCTTTGCGCTTTACGACCTTGCACTTCTCACAACGAACTTTAACTGAAGCTTTTACCTTCATCGAAACCACCCATGGAATCCCTTAACAATGCTATTTAAAACGGTAAGTAATTCTTCCCCGTGTCAGGTCATAGGGGGAGAGTTCCACCAAGACCTTATCACCACGTAATATCCTTATGAAATGAAGCCTCATCTTGCCGGAGGCATGCGCCAAAACCTGATGTCCGTTGGCCAACTCAACGCGAAACATAGCATTAGGCAAAGGTTCTACCACTGTTCCTTCCACCTCAATGACTTCTTTCTTGGGCATAGGCCGTCAGTCCACCCTTTCCAAACAGCCCTAGAGCATAGTCAGTATCTCCGGCATACTATCAGCAACGGCGATGGTATGCTCAAAATGAGCGGAAAGCTTGCCATCGGCTGTTATGACCGTCCATTTATTCTCAGTCACCTTGGTACGCCATACCCCGGCGTTAAGCATGGGTTCCAACGCCATAGTCATGCCCTTTTTCAGCAATATCCCTTCCCCAGCAATGCCAAAATTGGGAACTGGGGGATCCTCGTGTAACTCTCTACCTATACCGTGCCCCACATATTCCCTCACCACAGAGAAATTCCTAGATTCGGCATAAGACTGGATTGCTGCAGAGACATTTCCTAACCTAGCTCCGTTCTTGGCAGCAGCGATACCAGCCTCCAGCGCTCCTTTTGTAGTATCGATAAGCGCCTGAGCATTTGAGCTTATCTTCCCTACACCCAGCGTAACTGCCGCATCCGCATGGAAACCGTTTATCATCGCGCCAACATCAAGGGAGATTATATCACCCGCCTTCAGCACCCGAGCTCCAGGTATGCCATGAACCACCTCTTCATTCACCGAAGTGCAAATAGAGGCTGGGAAACCCCGGTATCCCTTGAACGATGCAACAGCCCCACGTTTCTTAAACTCGCGAACAGCTACATCGTCAAGCTCGCCCGTTGTTACTCCTGGACCGACCTCTTTAGTCAACGCTTCAATAACAGCAGCTACAATTCGGCCTGACTCTCGCATTATAGCGATCTCCTGGGAGGACTTAATAATTACACCTATCTCCTGCCTGATCTGCTGCATCTCCTACTTCTTCGATCGAATAGCAGCGATTAGAGCACTGCCTACTTTATCGACGCTTTTCCCGCCATCTATCTCCACCAGCTTGCCCGCCTCGGTATAATATTTTATAAGAGGTGCAGTCTGAGCAAAATAGACGTCGAGTCGCTTCCTGGCCGTCTCCTCAGTATCGTCAGCACGCTGATAGAGCTCACCTCCGCAGCGGTCACACTTGCCCGCCACCTTGGGTGGCAGCTCAACAATATTATATGGGGTCTGACAATTGCGACAGATCCAGCGCCCGCTAAGCCGTCTTAAAAGCTCCTTGTTGGCGACCTTGATGTACAGCACATTATCGATACTTTTCCCCTGGGCTGCCAATGCTTTGTCCAAAGCCCTCGCCTGCTCCAATGTTCTGGGAAAACCATCCAAGATAACGCCCTTGGCACAATCAGGAGCAGAGATCCTGCCCAAAACCATTTTCACAGTTATCTCATCGGGAACAAGCTGTCCTTTCTCCATGTAAGACTTGGCAATTTTCCCCAACTCGCTCCCGCTCTCTTGTTCCTTGCGAAAGAGGTCTCCGGAGGCGATATGAACCAGCCCCAGCTTCTTAGATATGGTGACCGCTTGAGTCCCTTTGCCTGCCCCCGGTGCTCCTAAAAGGATTAAATTCAACTGTTTCTGTTTACTCACTTAATGAACCCTTCGTAGTGTCGCATCAGAAGCTGCGCTTCAATCTGCCTCATAGTATCCAAAACCACGCCTACGACAATCAGAAGACCAGCAGCCGAGATGAGCATAAGGTTGGTACTCGCAGTAGACGTGCCAACCAACCAGCGTGACAGAATAGGCGCCACAGCCACAATGGCCAGGAACAGTGCTCCGCCCCAGGTGATACGAACGATCACTTTGTTCAAATAGTCAGACGTGGGACGCCCTGGACGTATCCCAGGTATGAACCCCCCTTGTTTCTGCAGTGTTTCAGCGAGGTTTTGCTGCTGGAAAATCACCATAGTATAGAAGAAAGTGAACCCGACTACGAGAAAAAACAGCAGAATCCAGTAAACATTTCCATTCACTCCGAATATATTCTGAATGTGATTAGCCAAGTTGGCAGGTTGCCCTGAAGGGTGTGCAAAATAGGAGGCTACCGTTGATGGTAGCACCAGGATTGAGTAAGCGAAAATAAGGGGTATCATTCCCGCCGAGTTCACCCTGAGCGGAATATGGGTACCCCCTGACTGCCGGTACATCTTACCCCCGCGAAACAGGCTGCGCGAATATTGAACCGGGATGCGGCGCACCGCCTCAGTAACATAGACTATGAAGGAAGCAATCGCCAGCAAGAGTATGATCGTCTTAATCAGGCCCCATGCATGTGATGTCACCAAGGTCTGTCCCATATTAGTTGGCATACCGGCTACGATTCCACCGAAGATGATGATAGATATTCCATTGCCGATACCATTCTCGGTGATGCGCTCGCCGAGCCAGACAAGGAAGACTGTACCCGCAGTCATAGATAGCACCATCGCTACGGTAGGCAACAATGCGTCACCAGTCAACCCAATGTTTAGGCCTGACTGGAAGACCCCTTCCCTCTGGAAGAGAATAAGTTGCCCATAGGCCTGCATCATGGCCAGAGGCACCATGAGCCAATGAGTCCACTGGTTCAGCTTTCTGCGCCCAGCCTCTCCTTCCTTCTGAAGCGCCTGTAGTTGAGGGATTATGGGCACAAGAAGCTGCATTATGATTGATGCGGTGATATAAGGGTAAACACCCATCGCAGCCACGCTCAAATTCCTCATGGCGCCGCCGCTGAACAGGTCAAGGAAGCCCAAGAGCGCATTGTTCTGGAAAAGATTGGCTAGGGCTGTACGGTCGACACCGGGAACAGGAACATGGGCCACAAAACGAAAGACAACCAGCATAGCTAAGGTGAAAAGCAGCTTCCACCTCAGGTCAGGGAGGCTGAAAGCATCGACCATCGCCTGAATCAATCGTGGTCTTGAACTCTTCTGTGCCTGTCGCATCTTACAATTCTTCCCCTAAATCTCCTCTGCCCTACCACCTGCGGCTTCTATCTTCTTCTTGGCAGACTGGGAGAATTTATTGGCCCTCACTACCAGGGGATGCTGAAGTTCACCATCGCCCAGAATCTTAACTGGCTTTTTGAGAGAAGGTATCAGGCCGGCATCAAGAAGCGTTTGCGGCGTTATCTCTGAGTTCTGGTCGAATACTTCCAGACGCTGCAGTTTCACAAGAGTATAATCGGTCTTGAAGATATTGGTGAAGCCACGTTTATGTGGCAATCGTTTAACCAGAGGAGTCTGCCCACCTTCGAAGCGCAGGGCGATCCCCGGCCCGGAGCGTGATTTCTGACCTTTCAGGCCGCGGCATGAATAAGTGCCATGTCCACTGCCATCGCCTCGACCGACCCGCTTTCTTTTATGTTTCGAGCCCGGACTGGGGCTGAGTTCGTTCTGCCTCATCTCTTACTCCTCGGGTGCCTCTTCTACCCGAACTAAGTGTCTAACCTTGTTTATCATACCGCGGATTTCTGGAGAGTCGTTGTGCACGATAGTCTGGTTCAGACAATGGAAACCCATGGTCCTAAGAGTAGTCCTCTGCTCCTTAGCGTAGCCGATAGCACTCTTTGTCCAAGTAATGCGCAGTTTAGCCACCGGAACTCCCACTTGCACTTCCCGACTTTCTCCGCACTAGTTCCTGCTTCGGATCCTTCAGTTGACTTAGTGCCAGCATAGTAGCTTTGACCACGTTCACAGGGTTCGCGCTGCCCATCGATTTGGTCAAAATATCCTTAATCCCTGCGGCCTCCACAGTAGCCCGTACGCCGCCTCCAGCGATGACACCGGTTCCCGGTGCTGCGGGTTTCAGCATAACCTTGGCTGCCCCAAACTTGGTTACAACCCCATAAGGAATGGTGCCGCCATGCATCGGCACACGAATCAGGCTCTTTCTAGCAACAGCTCCAGCTTTTCGAATCGCTGCAGGCACTTCCCTGGCCTTGCCCAACCCAACCCCGACATGCCCTTCTCCATCGCCGACCACTACCAAGGCGCTGAAACTGAACCGACGTCCCCTCTTTACTACTTTTGCCACACGATTGACACTAACCAGCTTCTCGGTCAGGTTCAAATCATTGGGATTTATTCTTTCTGTCTGTTCCATAATTCTCAAAACCTCAATCCTGCCCCGCGGGCGGCATCAGCCAATGCTTTGACCCGCCCATGATATTTGTAACCCCCACGGTCGAACACAACCTGTTTTATCCCCTTATCCTGGGCACGTTTAGCAATCAGGGCTCCTACCATCTCAGCCATCTTTTTTTTGTTCTTTTCGCCCGATCCGTTCTTTATGTCAGCATCCAAGGTCGAGGCACAGGTAATGGTGTTCCCCACTCCATCATCTATTACCTGAGCGTAAATATGATTCAGGCTGCGAAAGACACACAGGCGAGGACGAGAGGCAGTACCCGATACATGCTTCCTCACCCGCTCATGTCTTCTTTTTCGTGCTTCACTAAGATTTCTATCGCCAGTCATGATATTCTATTTCTTTCTACCAACCTTGCCCGCTTTCCCAGCCTTGCGTCTCACCCGCTCACCCGCGTACTTTATCCCCTTCCCTAAGTAAGAGTCAGGTGGTTTTACCGCTCGAATTTTTGCTGCTACCCCACCAACCAGCTCTTTGTCAATACCCAAGACGCTGATCTGCGTAGGACCTTCGGTAGCAATTGATATCCCCGGCGGAGGAGTGAACTCCACAGGTCTGGTATACCCTACCTGGAGCACAAGTTTATCTCCAGACTTAGCAGCACGATAGCCCACCCCGTAGAGCTCCAGACTCTTCTTAAAACCCTGGCTCACCCCATCAACCATGTTAGCGAGTATGCTCCTAGTGAAACCATGCAATGAGCGATGACGCCTGCTGTCACTAGGCCTTGATACAGTTAGTATGCCATCCTTTAACGAGATGCTCATATCCTCGGGAAAAGAGCGAGAAAGCTGTCCCTTGGGCCCCTTGACGGTGACCTCATTGCCCTTAATCGACACTTCCACACCCTTGGGTACAGTTATCGGCCTATTACCTACTCTGGACATGGTTATCTCCCGTCGGCTTTACCACACATAACACAGAACTTCACCTCCCAGACCCTTCTTCCACGCTTGCTGTCCTGTCATCACCCCCTGGGAGGTGGAAATGACTGCGAGACCAAGACCTCCATAAATCCGAGGGATCTCACCCTTCTGACAATAGACCCTCAGACCGGGCTTACTCACCCGCTGCAATCCGGTTAACACCGGCTGTTTCTTCCCTGCGTAGCTGAGATGAACTTTGATTACCCTCTGAGGGGTATTCCCCTTCAACACCTCATAATCCTTAATGAAACCTTCTTCCTTGAGCACCTTAGCAATTGAGATTTTGGTCCTAGAAGCAGGAACAAGAACAAATTCATGCCTGGATACGATGGCATTTCGGATCCGAGTCAACATATCAGCGATAGGATCAGTGAGACTCATGTCAAACCCTCAAATATAATCACCAACTAGATTTCCTCACGCCGGGAAGCTGGCCCTCCAGCGCAAGCTTCCTGAAGCAAATCCTGCACAACCCAAACATGCGGATATACGCGCGGGGACGACCACACAGCTGGCAACGGTTGTGCTGTTGCACCCTATACTTAGGAGTGCGTTTTGATTTTACAATTTTCGATGTTTTAGCCATATTCTCTCACTGTCTACTGAAGGGTATGCCCATCAGTTCCAGAAACCTTTTGGCCTCCTCGTTAGTACGCGCTGTGGTTACGATGCAGACCTGAAGCCCACGAACCTTATCCACCTTGTCATAGTCGATCTCGGGGAATACAATCTGCTCCTTTAAACCCAAGGTATAATTACCATGACCATCAAATGCATTTCTGGGGGCACCCTGAAAATCACGAACACGGGGCAAAACAGCGCTTAACAACCGATCGAAGAATTCGTACATGCGCTCACCCCGCAGTGTTACCTTAGCTCCAATAGGCATGCCAGCTCGCAACCTGAAAGCAGCAATAGACTTCTTGGCTCGTGTAATCACAGGATGTTGCCCTGAAATCAAAGACAGGTCATTGGTTGCGCCTTCCAAGGCTTTTGCATTTTGAATAGCCTCCCCCAGGCCTATGTTTAGCACGATCATCTTTAACCGCGGCACCTGCATGCGATTTTTGTACCCCATCTCTTTCATCATTGCGGGCACGATCTCTTTCTGATACCTATCCTTCAACCTGGACACTAGTCGATCACCTCGTGACACTTCTTGCATACTCGAACCCTGGTCTTGTCCTCCAAGACTAGAAATCCAACACGGGTTGGCTTGTCACACTTAGAGCATATGAGCATAACATCGGAGACATGTATTGGCGCTTCACGCTCAATTATACCCGCCTGCCTTATGTTTGCACGGGGTTTCATATGTCGTTTGACCATATTCACCCCTTCGACCACAAGCCGATCCTCGCGAGGATAATAACGACGAACCTTTCCCTTTTTCCCCTGATCATCACCAGTGATCACCAGCACTTCATCGTCTCTGCGAATCTTCATCACAACACCTCAGGCGCTAAAGAGACAATTTTCATAAAGTTGCTCTCTCTGAGTTCGCGTGCCACTGGCCCGAAGATGCGGCTACCCTTGGGATTGCCTTTCTCATCAAGGATCACCGCGGCATTCTCATCAAACCTGATATAAGAGCCATCAGGACGACTATGCACTTTCACTGTGCGAACCACAACAGCACGGACGACATCGCCCTTTTTCACCGCCGCCCCTGGGATCGACTCTTTTACCGATGCCACGATGACATCGCCCAGACGCGCATAACGCCTTCTGCTGCCACCAAGAACATTGATACACATAATCTTCTTGGCGCCCGAGTTATCCGCTACCTTGAGTCTGGTAAATGTTTGGATCATCGCTTACTCTATCTCTGCCGGCTTAACCTCGATCGCCTCCGCCTTTGTCAGGATTTCCGTTATCCGCCACCTTTTCTCCTTAGATAGGGGACGGGTCTCGACAATCCTCACCAAATCCCCAACTCCACAGGCATTGTCCTCATCGTGAACTTTGAATTTCGCTCTATAAGTAACAACACGCTTAAAGCGAGGATGGCGACGGCGGGTTTCCACCTCCACCAGCACCGTCTTATCCATCTTATGGCTCAGCACCCGAGCGAGACGAGTTTTCTGCTTCTTTTCCATCGTTATTCCCCGCTAACTTCCCGTTCACGCATTATCGTCTTCATCGCAGCTATTTTCTTCCTTACCTTGGGTATCTCACTGTAATTCGCAAGCTGCCTGGTGGCATGCCGAAACCTGAGATTGAACAGCTCCTGATAAGCATCATCGAGTTGCTTAGCCAGCTCATCCGTACTCAGTGCTCTTATCTTATCCACTCTCATCACAATCACCGGTCATGAAGCTAATTCTGCAAAGGTTTCTCTGACAACAAACTTGGTTTCGATCGGGAGTTTATTTGAAGCCAAGCGCATTGCCTCCCGCGCTAACTCCTCCTTAACACCAGAGAGCTCAAACAACATCTTGCCGGGCTTAACCACAGCTGCCCAATGGTCAAGAGAGCCCTTACCGCTGCCCATTCTAGTCTCTGCAGGTTTGGCTGTCACCGATTTATCCGGGAAAACACGGATCCACACCTTACCGCCTCGTTTAACACTGTGCACAATAGCGCGCCGCGCTGCCTCGATTTGACGGCTGGTGAGCCATGCCGATGCCTGCGCCTGTAAACCAAACTCACCAAAGACCACAGTATTACCTGACTGAGCAGTGCCCCGACGGCGGCCACGATGTGTTTTGCGATACTTTACCCTCTTTGGCTGTAGCATTATCCTTATCCTATTTTATTCTTCGGTAGCAGCGGTAGCAGCAGCCCGCTCGGGGAGGACTTCACCTGTACCTACTTCCTCCGCTGGCTTAGCTTCAGGAAGAATCTCACCCTTGTATATCCACACTTTAATCCCGATAAGACCCATAGCAGTGAACGACTCAGCAAAGCCATAGTCAATATCAGCTCTCAAGGTATGCAGAGGAACACTGCCCTCGCGCCCGGTCTCATGGCGAGCGATCTCCGCCCCTCCAAGTCTACCCGAGCATGTTATTTTTATGCCCTTAGCGCCGCGCAACATAGTACGAGAAATAGACTGCTTAATAGCCCTGCGGTAGGATACACGCCTCCTGAGCTGTTCTGCGATGTTCTCTGCCACCAGTTGCGCATCCATTTCCGGTTCCCTTATCTCATGAATATTAAGACGAACCTTCTTCCCGGTCTTTTTCTCCAAAAGAACCCTCAACTCATCCACCCTTTGCCCCCCACGGCCAATTACGATACCGGGTCTCGAGGTGTGAATAGTCACCGTAATTTCGCTAGCCTTGCGCTCGATCTCGACCAGAGAAATGCCAGCTTCGTCGTAAGCAGAACGAATCATGCGGCGAATATTTACATCTTCGTGCACCAGCTCGGTATAATGTTTCTCGTCATACCATCGAGACCGCCAGTCCTTGATTATGCCGAGCCTGAATCCATAGGGATGAACTTTCTGCCCCAATCATTCCTCCTCAACGATGATAGTGATATGACTAAAGCGTCGCTTATATGGACTCGCCCTCCCACGAGCGTTGGCATGGTATCTTCTCAAAGTCTGTCCCTTATCAGCAAAGGCTTTAACAATCTTGAGCTGTGCCGGTACCATCTGATAGTTGTTTTCGGCATTAGCAGCAGCGGACTTAACCACCTTGGCCACAGTCCGAGCCGCTGGCGTCGGCAAGAAACTGAGTATGGTTAAGGCTTCACTCACCTTCTTGCCCCGCACTGTGTCCAACACCAGTCCTACTTTTCGCGGCGATACTCTTATTTGTCTTGCGCTTGCTGTTACTTCCATTTCAGGAACCTACCCACTTGATTGCGCCGGAGCTGCGGGCGCAGCCTCTGCAGCCGGCTTTCTTATAGCAGTTACTCTCTCCGCCCTGCCAGTATGTCCTCTATAAGTCCTGGTAGGAGCGAACTCCCCCAACTTGTGGCCCACCATATTCTCAGCTATAAAGATAGGCACATGCCGCCTGCCATCATGCACCCCTATGGTGAGACCAATCATCTGAGGGATAATAGTTGATGACCTCGACCAGGTTTTAATTACCGCTTTCTGATCGCTCCTAATGAGAGCGTCTATCTTCCTTTGTAACCTGGGATCGACGAAAGGCCCTTTCTTGGTCGACCTCGACATTAAAGTCTAGCCCTCCTGAGATACTACTTTCTTCTCTTGACAATCAGCTTGTTGCTGCGCTTATTGCGTCTTGTCTTAAAACCAAGTGCTGGCTTGCCCCAAGGTGTCTTCGGTCCAGGCATCCCAATAGGAGACCTGCCTTCGCCACCGCCATGAGGATGGTCGCGTGGCGTCATTGCCGAACCTCGGACGCTAGGTCGCCAGCCCCTGTGCCTATTACTGCCAGCCTTGGCCAGATTGATATTGCTATGGTCAATATTCCCTACTTGGCCAATCGTAGCCATGCATCTCTCATCAAAACGGCGAAGCTCCCCAGAAGGCAACCGCACTAAAATATAGCCTGCTTCTTTGGCCATAATCTGAGCAGAACCACCGGCGCTGCGCACCATCTGCCCGCCCTTGCCGATGTGAAGCTCAATATTGTGAACTGCGGTGCCCATCGGAATCATCTTTAACGGAAGAGTGTTACCAGGCTTTATCTCAGCGCTTTCACCAGAGGAGATAACATCTCCTACTTTGAGCCCGAGAGGAGCCAGTATATATCGCTTCTCACCATCAACATAATTGATCAGGGCTATGTTTGCCGAGCGATTGGGGTCGTACTCGATGGAGGCCACCTTACCCGGAATACCTACTTTATCACGCTTGAAGTCAATAATACGAAGCTTCCGTTTGGCGCCGCCACCACGGTGACGCACTGTTATCTTGCCTTGATTGCTTCTCCCCGCTCTCTTCTTAAGAGGCAATAGCAACGATTTCTCCGGCTCCTTCTTGGTTATCTCGGAGAAGTCGGCTCCAACTTTACCTCTTTGCCCCGGTGAAGTGGGGCGATATATCTTTAGTCCCAAAATGATCTCCTTTTCCTTTAACCTAGCTTAGAACTATACTCCCTCAAAAAGCTCGATCTTCTGTCCCGCTTCCAGAGTCACCACAGCTTTTTTCCACTCTGGTGTCATCCCCCGCTGCCTGCCGGCACGGCGCATCTTGCCCGGGACGCAGATTACATTCACTGATGTCACCTTAACCTTGAACGCCTTCTCCACCGCCTCCTTTATCTGAGGCTTGTTAGCATCCCGAGCTACCTCAAAGGTGTACTTGCTCTGAGCCAATAGCATCGAATTCTTCTCGGTTATAATAGGCCGACGTAACACTTCGTAAACGTGCATCTTACTCCCTAGGAGGTCTCTGTCTCGGCGACCGCCTGTCCCTCACCCAACATAGACTCCACTCGCCGCACTGCATCGACGGTCATAAGTAAAATGTCATGTGACATGAGATCGCTAACATTCAACATGCTAGCTGGCAGTGTCTTTACCATCGCAATATTGCGAGCCGATTTGAACACAGTCATATCTAGTTCAGCGGTAACAAGCAAAGCCGAGGACCCGATGCCCAGCGCCTGCAAGACCTGAGCCATCTGCTTGGTCTTAGGCTCCTCAAAACCAAATGAATCAATTACCTTAAGCTCTTCCCCAGCTACCTTGGCTGAGAGGATACTCCTTATGGCTAGGCGTCGCATCTTCTTAGGCATCGCCTGCCTATAACTTCTGGGATGAGGTCCGAAAATTATCCCGCCACCGCGGCGCAACGGCGATCTCCTGTTGCCCGCACGCGCCATCCCGGTGTGCTTCTGCCGATACAGCTTACGGCTGCTTCCCGAGACCTCACGTCGGGTCTTGGTGTCGGCAGTTCCCTGACGGGAGTTCGCCAACTGCCTCAGCAGCGCCTGATGAACCACCGCCTCATTCGGTTGCACCCCGAAGATAGCCTCATCGACCTCGATCTTGTCGATCTCCTGCCCCGCATTATTATAAACTGAAATCTGCACAGCGTCTCCCAACTACTTGCCTTGCTTCTTCGTCTCTTGCTTCGGAGTCTCTAGTTTCTTGGCAACTTGTCTCTTGGATTTTCTTATCTCCAATAGCCCATTCTTGGCTCCAGGGACAGCCCCTTTGAGCAAGAGCAAATTGCGGTCAGGGTCAGCTTTGACTACCTCGAGACACTTAACAGTGACTCTTTGGTTACCCATATGACCCGCCATCCTCAGCCCTTTGACTATATGCCCCGGGGTAGTGCCTGAGCCAATTGCACCAGGGGCACGATGACGATCAGACTGGCCATGGGTCTTGGGGCCGCCTGCAAAATGATGGCGCTTGACCACACCAGCAAAGCCCCTGCCCTTTGATACCCCAATTACATCAACCAGGTCCCCGGGCTGGAAGAGGGTAACATCGATTCGATGTCCTATCTCCACATTGGGAGACTCATCAACTCTGAACTCACTCAAGTGCTTGAATAATCCCAGCTTGCCCAGATGTCCCTTCTCTGGTGCATTGAGGCGCTTCGCTTCTCCGAAGCCCAGTTGGACTGCGTTGTAGCCCTCTTTGGCTGCAGTCTTAATCTGGGTCACAGTGCAAGGCCCAGCCTCGATGGCTGTCACCGCTTCCAGCGTGCCATCTTTGGTGAACAACTGTGTCATGCCTATTTTTCGACCGAGAAGTCCCTTAATCATTATCTACAACCTGAAACTACCTATAGCTTTATCTCGATGTCCACCCCTGCCGGCAAATTCAACGTGGTCAGAACATCGATGGTCTTCGCCGTAGGGTCCATAATATCGATTAACCTCTTGTGAGTCCTGATCTCAAACTGCTCCCGGGAATCCTTGTCCACATGGGGAGAGCGAATGACGCAGAATTTCTTTATATGAGTAGGAAGAGGCACTGGGCCTATTACGGCTGCTCCGGTGCGCTCTGCTGCCTCAACAATCTGCACAGCAGACTGGTCTAGAATCCTGTGATCATACGACTTCAGCTTGATGCGTATTTTCTGTTTCGGCATCTAGCTCCTCATTCTGGTGATTATCTCACGCGCCATATCCTTAGGCACTTCTTGATAACGGTGGAATTCCATGGAATAGGTTGCCCTTCCCTGGCTTATCGACCTGAGGTCAGTGGCATAACCGAAGATCCCAGCCAAAGGAACGTAGCAACGAATTATATGGGTCCATGCCCGCAACTCAATAGCCTCAACTCTAGCCCTTCTGGTATTGAGATCACCCATTATGTCCCCCAGGAACTCTTTGGGCGTCGCCACCTCAAGCTTCATTATCGGCTCAAGAAGGATGGGGTCAGCCTCTTTTACCCCCTCTCTCACCGCCAATGATCCTGCCATCTTGAAGGCTATCTCCGAAGAATCCACCTCATGATAGCTGCCATCGACCGCAGTTGCCTTTATATCTATTATGGGATAGCCAGCGAGGACACCATTCTCAAGCGCCTCTCTGACGCCCTGCTGCACAGCGGAGATATACTGCCTGGGTACTGCTCCGCCCTGTATCTTGTTTACGAACTCAAAACCCTTGCCCCGTTCCAGCGGCTCAAACTCAATCCAAACATGCCCATACTGGCCATGCCCGCCAGTCTGCTTGACAAACCTGCCCTCAGCGCGAACAGGAACAGTAATCGTCTCCTTATAAGCGACCTGCGGCCTGCCCACCTTAGCGTCAACCCCAAACTCACGCATCATCCTGTCGACTATGATATCGAGGTGAAGCTCACCCATACCGGAAATTATGGTCTGGCCAGTCTCCTGGTCATAGCGTGTCTTAAAGGTGGGGTCTTCATCGGCAAGTTTAGTTAATGATTCGCCCAACTTGTCCTGGTCTGCTTTTGTCTTGGGCTCTATCGCCACAGATATAACCGGCTCGGGGAATTTGATAGATTCCAGGACGATAGGCTTTGTAGGTTCACAGAGTGTATCCCCCGTGAAGGTATCCTTGAGGCCGACAGCGGCGAAGATTTGACCGCATCCTACCTCGCTTATCTCCTCCCTACGGTTGGCATGCATCATAAGCAACCGCCCCAGCCGTTCCTTATGCTCCCTGGTCGAATTATAGATTTGGGAGCCAGTGCGTGCTCTGCCTGAATAAACTCGTAGATATATCAAACGTCCTATGAAAGGGTCAGAGACAATCTTGAATGCCAGAGCAGAAAATGGGGCGCTATCGCTAGCCTCACGAGTTACCTCTTTGCCGGTACGCGGGTCGGTACCCCGTATCGGCGGCATATCCAAAGGTGAAGGTAGATAATCGACTACAGCATCCAGAACCGGTCGTATACCCTTACCCCTCAAGGCACTGCCGCAGAGTACAGGGACTAGCCTAGTGGACAGCGTCGCCCTCCGCAGTGCTGCCTTAAGCTCCGGGACGGTAATCTCCTTACCTTCCACATAGGCGCTCATGAGCGCTTCATCGCTATCGGCCACCTTCTCAATCAACTTTTCGCGATGGCGGACAACAGCTTCCTTGAGCTCTTCAGGAATAGGCATCTCAGTAGGAGCTTGGTCTCTGTCATCAGAGAAAAGCCATGCCTTACTCTCAATCAGGTCTATAACACCTTTGAAATCTGCTTCAGCACCGATAGGTAGCTGTATTGCTACCGGATTAGCCCCAAGGCGAGTTACGATTGACTGCACCGTTGCTAAAAAGTCGGCGCCAACTCGATCCATCTTGTTGACAAAGCATATCCTGGGGACACTATATTTATCCGCCTGCCTCCAAACCGTCTCGGACTGCGGCTCAACCCCACACAGGGCATCGAACACCACCACCCCACCATCGAGGACTCTGAGGCTGCGCTCGACCTCGGCAGTGAAGTCAACATGACCAGGGGTATCAATGATATTGATCTGATGGTCCAGCCACTCACAGCTAGTAGCGGCAGCGGTAATAGTGATCCCGCGCTCACGCTCCTGCTCCATCCAATCCATCACCGCCGTCCCGTCATCCACCTGCCCCACCTTATAGGTTCTGCCGGTGTGATACAAGATAAGCTCGGTGACGGTCGTCTTACCGGCATCAATGTGAGCGATAATTCCGATATTCCTCACCCGCTCCAGCGCCAACCCCTGCGCCATGGCCCCTTCCCTCTCAGCTAAACAAGCTTTGTTATTACCCACAATCCTTATAATCCTCGTTTACCACATAATCCTCGTTTACCACCTGTAATGGACAAAGGCTTTGTTCGCCTCAGCCATACGGTGTGTATCTTCTCTCTTCTTGATAGCAGAACCCTGATTTCGAGAAGCATCAATCAGCTCCTCCGCCAGTCTATTCGCCATCGGCTTGCCCTTGCGCGCCCTCGCTGAAATCACCAGCCAGCGCATACCCAGGGCCATACGGCGCTCCCCCTTAATATCAACCGGCACCTGATAGGTTGCGCCACCAACCCTACGTGGCTTGACCTCAATAACCGGCGTCACATTCTTCAATGCCTGTTCGAATATATCCACGGGGTTCTTTTTCAACTCTTTTTCAATGATTGCCATAGCTCCATAGACAATACCTTCAGCCGTGCTCTTCTTGCCCCGGCCCATTATCTTGTTAATGAACCGCGCCAAGTTCGCGCTCTGGTATTTGCCATCAGGTGACGTCTTTCTCTTAATTGCTCGTGCTCGCCGCGGCATTTTCCTTTCCTCAAACCATCCTTTCAATCAAAGAGCTTCTATAAATTAGAAGCTCCTACAGACCCCGTATCTAAAAACCAGGGCTGGCCCGCTTAAGCGGCTGCCTTGGGCTTTTTGGTTCCGTATCGGCTGCGACCCTGGCGACGATTTTCCACACCTGTAGCATCCAGAGCGCCGCGGATGATGTGATAGCGCACACCCGGAAGGTCAGGTACCCTCCCCCCGCGGATGAGCACCACCGAGTGCTCCTGCAGACTGTGACCCTCGCCAGGGATATAGGCTGTTACTTCCATACCATTGGTTAAACGCACCCGCGCAACCTTGCGCAAGGCGGAGTTCGGTTTCTTAGGCGTGACCGTCTTCACCTGAAGACAGACCCCTCTCTTCTGAGGAGAGCCCTTAGCGCCCCGCTCGCTCTTACCCTTCAAAGTATTATAGGTATAGCGGAGTGCCGGCGCTTTGGCCTTCTTCTTCAGTTTCTTGCGCCCTTTCCTAACCAACTGGTTTATTGTAGGCAATACCCCTCCTTGTCCTTTGAGAACGCTTTAGGCGCTAAATTGAAAGTATAATGGAACTCAAGTTATATGTCAAGGGTAATTTGAGAGAACCTTTACTAATCATTCTTCAACCCTTTGTATTCCCCAATCTTGGGGGAATTTTGATATTGGGGCTCCCCCATTAATACACTCCCTCCGAGCTACAGCCCCTGCGCTTTGTATTGCCTTGCCAGCCCAGATAAGCTTGGTTCGGGTCCATGCTCCGCTGTTGGCTGGTAGTATTTGTCTACCATCTCCCGGTGAAAGCTCTCGATCTCGTCCGGTGAGAACTCCGCTTTGATTTTTGCCGGAACACCCACAACAAAGGACCTATCCAGGATCTTCTGGCCTGCTCTGACCATTGAGTTAGCGCCAATGATACAGAAATTGCCAATCTCGGTATCATCCAAGACAGTGGCGTTGTTGCCCACAAGTACATTATCTCCGATCCTCTGGCAGTGGACCACCGCACTATGCCCTACCGTCACATTATCGCCGATTGTCAGAGACTTCCAGGCATGTAACACGGCGTTGTCCTCAATATGGGAATTCCGGCCAATGCGAATCGAGCCGAAGTCTCCTCTAATCACAGCGCCCGGCCATACTGCCGATTCTTCGCCAATCTCAACATCACCGACGACATAGGCAAATTCGCTGACAAAGGCAGTATCTGCTATCTTGGGCGTTTTCCCGTTGAATGCTCTAATCATTTGATTACCTCCATTCTTTCCAGCTAGGAATGATGCTTGCAACACGTGGTACCTATTATACATGGGGACGAAAGGTTTAAAAGTTATGATAATCGGAACAGAGGGAGGCTCACAAGACTAAGAAGTATTTAAATGGTGGGCGATGGAGGTCTCGAACCTCCGACCTTCTGTGTGTAAAACAGACGCTCTAACCGCTGAGCTAATCGCCCACTGGCGCGCTTGGCGGGACTCGAACCCGCGACCTTAGCCTCCGCAGGGCTACGCTCTATCCAATTGAGCTACAAGCGCTCTTTTTTTCCGTTCTTAAAAGAGGGCTTGAGAAAATGTCTCTTTTCAACCCCCTGTGTCCCCCAGTCTTGGGGGATCTATTGTAGTGAGGGACATCCTTCGACAAGCTCAGGACAGGCCCTCAGACCCCCAGCAGGAGAAATCTCCTGCACCTCTTTAAGGACTCCCTAGTTAAAAATCGAGTTAGATGGTGCCGAGGGTGAGATTTGAACTCACACGTCCTTTCGAACACTACGCCCTGAACGTAGCGCGTCTGCCATTCCGCCACCTCGGCTTTTACATGGCAATTATAGCGTGTCGGCAAAGGAGGGTCAAACCACAAAGGGGAAGCTTTAGTCCACTTGAGGCAGCCTCCGGGCTGCTTCCCAGCTAACGGTGTCTTTCTACGAAACGGCCCATGCGACGCAGTGCCTCCTCTATATCGGAAAGCGCTGTGGCATAGCAGCAGCGTACGTATCCCTCACCACACTCCCCAAAGGCCTGCCCCGGGACCACAGCTACCTTCTCCTCGACAAGAAGCTTTTCAGCGAACTCCTCGGAGGACAGCCCTGTCACCTTCACAGAGGGGAAGCAATAGAACGCACCCCTCGGCTCGAAGCAGGCAAGCCCGATATCGTTTAAACCCTTCAGCATCACCCGCCGGCGGCGGTCATAGTCGGCAACCATCTCCTGCACCGCCGCCTCGCCAGTCCTCAAGGCCTCAACAGCCGCCATCTGGGCTGTTATAGGTGCGCAGAGCATGGTATACTGATGCACCTTGGTCATTGCCTCGATTATCTCCGGTCGGGCTGCAGCGTAGCCTACCCGCCAGCCGGTCATGGCATAAGCCTTGGAGAAACCTCCCATGAGGATGGTACGCTCCTTCATGCCGGGGAGGCTGGCAAAGCATGTGTGCTTGATACCATAAACCAATCGGTCATAAATTTCGTCGGAGACCACCAGCAAGTCGTGATTTTGAGCTACCTCAGCTATCTCAGCCAGTTCGTGCTTCTCCATGACCGCTCCGGTGGGGTTATTGGGATAACCTATAAGAATAGCTTTAGTACGGTCAGTAACACGCTTCTCGATATCAGAAGCCCTGACTTTGAAGTCGTTCTCAACCGTGGTCGGCACCGGGACAAATGTGCCACCCGCAAGGACAGTGCAGGGCCCATAGGAGACATATGTAGGGTCTGGTGAGAGAACCTCGTCTTTAGGGTCGATAATAGACCGCATCGCCAGGTCGAGCGCTTCGCTCACACCCACTGTGATAAGCAACTCGGTATGGGGATCATATTCCAGCCCGTAACGCGAGCGCAGATGTCGTACCAGTTCCTGCCTCAGCTCCAGCAGCCCTTTGTTCGATGTATACATCGTGTAGCCCTTCTCAAGGCTGTAGATGCCTGCCTCGCTGACATTCCAGGGTGTGGTAAAGTCAGGCTCACCGACACCCAGCGATATGGCACCTTCCATCGTTGACAGAATGTCGAAAAACTTCCTGATACCCGACGGGGAAAGGCTATCGACCCGCCGCGAGATAATGCCCCGGGCACGCTTAGAGCGAACCACAGGCCTGGGCGACATGGTATAACCTCCTCTGCTACAAGGTCAGCGGCTGCCGCCGCCCCTTCTCACCCCCACCATCCAAAATCTCTCCATCCTCCTTATACCTTTTGAGCAAGAAATGGGTCACAGTACCCTGCACCGACTCCAGCGTTGCCAGCTTCTGCCAGACAAAGGCCGCTGCCTCGTGCATGGTCTTGCCCACGACGAGAACCGCCAGATCGTAGGTCCCCGAGACCAGATAGACAGACCTCACCTCAGGGAAACGGTAAATACGCTCGGCGATAGCGTCGAAGCCCACATTCCTCTGGGGCTGAATCTTGACCTCGATGAGGGCTTGCACTTGCTCCTCGCCCAGCCTCTCCCAATTGACCACGGTTTTGTACTTGACGATGACACGGTCTCTTTCTGCCTTATCTATGGTTTTCTCGACCTCATCCACAGACAGGCCAGTCATGTTAGCTATCTGCTCCGGGGTCGCTCTGGCATCTTTCTCCAGTACTTTGAGAACTTCTTTATTCATGGTATTCACCTCATCCCCTAGCCCCTCTCCTTGAAGGAGGGAGGATTAAAGTTTGTGGGAACCCCCGATTGCCCTTACATTTTGCATTTAGTCAGCCTTTTGTCAACTCGAAGGCTGACCACTCATCGCCTCGCTCATTATAACTGAGAATGAAAACTCTGCCATCTTCAGTGACCACCTTGAACAATCTTGCTCCAGGTTCCTGCCACGCCTTTTCAATCTTCCTCACCTTTCGCTCGACGCCTGCCCATATTAGAGACTCAGGCCTCTGGGCATAAGTATGACCTGAATAGCAGGTAACCTGGATGGGCTTTGCTGTCATCTATAATTTTGGCCTCCGCTTCTGCCAGCCTGTCGCCTCCTCATAGGCATATGCGACCCGAAACAGTGTCTCCTCAGAAAATGGCTTCCCTAGAATCTGCATGCCCACGGGAAGACCGTCCACAAACCCGGCAGGCACGGATATCCCGGGGATGCCAGCGATATTTATGGGCATGGTGCAGACATCGCTCAGATACATCTGCAGCGGGTCATCCGTCTTCTCCCCTATACGGAACGGCACCGTAGGCGAGGTAGGAGTAACCAGCGCATCGTATTGCTTGAAAGCCTCAGCAAACTCCCTGCTGATGAGGGTGCGCACCTTCTGCGCCTTGAGATAGTAAGCTTCATAATAGCCGGCAGAGAGGGCATAAGTACCCAGCATGATACGACGCTTCACCTCCGGACCAAACCCATACTGACGGGTTTTTTCCATGGCATCCCACATATTCTCAGCTTCCCTGGCAGAGAAGCCATACTTGACACCATCGTAACGCGCCAGGTTAGCCATAGCCTCCGAGGGCGCAATGATGTAGTAGCAGGCAAGTGCATACGGGGTATGAGACAGCGATACATCCCAATCAACCTTTGCCCCCAGCTCATCAAGCTTGGCAATAGCCTGCCGCATAACCTGCTCCACACCGCTTTCCATGCCTTTGACGAAGTATTCCTTGGGCACGCCGATACGCAGCCCTTTCAGGTCTGAGATAAGCGAATTAGTGTAATCTGGCACAGGGCGGTTTACAGATGTAGAATCCCTGGGGTCATGGCCAGCGATGACATTCATCACCAGAGCGCAATCAGTCACATCCTTAGTCAAAGGCCCTATCTGGTCGAGGGAACTGGCGAAGGCGACCAGCCCATACCTGGAGACAAGCCCGTAGGTGGGCTTGAGCCCGACGACGCTGCAAAAGCCCGCAGGCTGACGGATGCTACCTCCGGTATCAGAGCCTAAGGCGTAAACGGCCTCCCCCGCAGCTACCGAGGCTGCCGAGCCACCGCTGCTCCCGCCCGGGACGCGCTTCAAGTCCCAGGGGTTTCGAGTAGCGAAGAAAGCGGAGTTCTCTGTAGAAGAGCCCATAGCGAACTCGTCCATATTCCCCTTGCCCAGCATGACCATGCCCGCAGCCCTCAATCTCTCCACCACAGTAGCATCATAGGGCGGGACGAAGTTCTCCAACATCTTCGAAGAGCAGGTGGTTTTCACTCCTTTGGTGCACATGTTGTCCTTTATCAGCGCGGGGATGCCTGTCAAAGGAGATAATTTGCCGACTTTTATTCGCTCATCAGCCTCCCGAGCCTGGGCAAGAGCCGCTTCCTCGGTTATGGTCACGAAGCAGCATACCTTGTCTTCAACATGGCGTATGCGCTCGAGCACCGCTCTAGTCAACTCGACCGATGATAGCTCGCGCTTTTTGAGCAACTGATGAGATTCGTGGATTGTAAGGTCGTATTTAGAAATCATCAATTTTCCTTCAGAATCCCCACATATTCGCTGTACCTCACCAGATGAGCCAGCACTTTCGCCGACATCTCCGGAGTCGCGCAGGGTGTGAGATAGTTCTGCTCCAGCTTATCGTAGACCGCTCCCCTGTTCACAGCATCGCTGACCATGGTGGTGAAAACAACGGGCTTCTGATATTTCTTCATGAGTTCTATCGTTGTGTCCAGATTTTTAAGCTCCTCCCCCTGCGCAGCCTGCAACATTTTGTCCACCTCATCGGTAGCCATATTGACTGCACCGACCAGGTCATCGAGAAGGCCCACCATGCCGAAGCCGCCGATAATCATGGTGATATCTATATTCTTGTCCTCAATAAGCGGCCATAGGCTATGATAGCTCACCACATCGCCTGCAGGGTCTACAGGGTTACCGTGAGACCACCTTGACGACATCCTTGCATTTAACTTCTCCATAGTACTTGGCGACAGCGGGGGCAAATCCAGGCCCTGCCTCTTTATGGCATCTGCAGCGACAACGCCCAGGCCACCGCCCATCGATACCACGCCAACCCTCTTGCCTCGTGGCAGAGGCTGGCCCAGCAGAGCCAGTGCCATGTCAATAAGCTCGCTGATTTCCTCAACTCTAATAACGCCGCACTGCCTGAATGCGGCATCGACGACCAAATCCGACCCCGCCAGCGCGGCTGTGTGCGAGCGCGCTGCCCTAGCCCCTAACTCAGTACGCGCTGCCTTCATGATAACTACGGGTTTCTTTCGGGTAATCTCCCGAGCAAGCTCGAAAAAACGCCTGCCATGCCGGAAACCCTCTACATAGCCCAGGATTACCTTGGTTTCATCATCCTCAGCAAAATACTCCAGATAGTCCTCAAAATGCAAATCAGCCTCATTACCGGCGCTGACAAATTTGCTGAACCCCAGACCTACTTTCCACCCCGAGTGCACGATTGAAGCACCCGAATTTCCACTCTGCGAGATGAGGGCCACAGGACCTTTTTTCACCGAGGGCACGAAGGGTGTGGTGTAAAAATCAGCGTGGGCGTTGAAGTGTCCCATACAGTTAGGCCCAACAAAGCGTATTCCTCCCCGTTTGGCGATCTCAACTACTTCCCGCTGAGTTTTTACCCCCTCGTCGCCGGTTTCAGCGAAACCGCCTGAGATAAGTACAACAGTCTTGACTCCCTTTCGAACGCAGTCCTCCATAGCAGCAGGGGTCTCAGGAGATGGAATAATTATCACAGCGCAATCTATAGCAGCAGGTATCTCGGTTACGCTGCTGTAAGCCTTCACACCGAGGATCTCGGGTTCATGCCTGTTCACGGGATAGACTTCTCGCCCACCCTTGGTTATCAAGAGGCGGAAAATGCCAAAACCCCATTTGCCGAAGGCGTTGGACGCACCTATAACCGCCACAGACCTAGGATTGAATAGATAATCCAGATGTTGTTTGAGATTCATGTCGCTGCTCTCGCTTTAAATAAGAGGTAATTACTCCAGAACTGCCCGCACCCGGAAGCAGCCGTCCTCTTCCTGGGGTGCATTAGCCAGGATTTCCTTGGGGGACAAAGACTGCGCCACCTCGTCATCTCGAAGCACGTTCGTCAAAGCAATAGGGTGAGAGGTGGGAGGAATTCCTGAAGTATCCACCTGTTTCAGTATCTCAAAGTTCTCCAGTATATTGGAGAGTTGCTCCCTGAACTTCTCTACATCAGACTCAGTAAGCCCCAGGCGGGCAAGCAGAGCGATGTGCTTTACTTCTTCTCGACTCAGTTTCAATGTAGCACCCCAAAAGCAAAATCGTATCGCAGCACAGTTAGGGCAAATTATAGCACTTGGTTCGAACATGGGCAACAGTTTGCTTTGGCGATATAGGCGCACTATAATGATTAGTTGTGGCTTTTCACTTTCCCTCAAAAAGCGAACTGAAAGGGACACGCCGATGGAAAAATTAGAGATCAACGAGAAGGCGCAGAAAATAGAAGCCAGCCAGACTGAAGCCTTTCAAAAACCCTGGTTCTGTGTCGCCCTGTCTTCTTCAGGCACGATTTTCAAGACAGATGCCGAGTCGCCGGCGGACTTCCGGGATGTGCTCGAGGATTCGGTGATCGCCTGGGTTGACCGCTGGACCGACGACTTCGATAAAGACGCTCCCATCGCTGCCGCCCAGCTCGGCTTCAGCGACCCTCTCATCTCCTCGCTGACCGGAGAATCCCGCTTGACCTACCAGGATTTCGATACTGAGATGGGAATAGAGATTCCCTCCATCCAGGTTCGACAATTCGAGGTAGAGCCGCATCCGCTATTGATGCTTATGCGTAAGAACTTTGTCTTCTCCGTTCACCCACGTAGCGTAGACCGCAGATTTATCCGCCTGCGGAGATACTCTGATATCGTATTGAAGAAAATACCTGTTAATGTCTCTGCTGGAGACAAGCTGACCCTGCTACTCATGCGCATTATAGATGAGACTAACCAGAAGAACTTCGAGCACCTGCGGCAGATTGAGGAACGAGGGGACGAACTCAACAAAGACTTGATGAATGCCGAGACGCCGCGGGACAAATTGGGGCCAGAAATCTATGACATGAAGCATGCCCTCATCACATATTTGAATGCTCTCTGGCAGACTGTGGACGTGCTTCATGCCCTGCGATACGGTGATGCCGAACTTATGACCGATGACCAGAAGATACTCTACAGGCTAAGCCTCCTGGCCGAGGATGTCAACAGGCAGATCGGGCTGGCCGAGCACCTGTCGGAGGTCCTGGCTTCAGGGCTGGAGGTTCTGCAGAGCATCTACAACAACCAGCTCCAGGCCCTTAATAATAGGATGGCAATGGTCATGACCTATTTGACCATCATAGGCACAGCGGTTCTCGTACCTAACACACTGGCCACAATCCTGGGCAACTCTGCTTTCGAAATGGGTCCCAAGGATATAGGTTGGTATTGGGCTTTGCTCGTGGGCTCTACTGTCGTGGCCACTGCATTGGCCTATTGGTGGGTGAAGAGGCGAGGCTGGCTTCCGAAAAAGGCAGTGTGAACGTAGATAGGTTCCTCAGAGAAGAGCTAAAGATAGCTCATGCCCACGAGGAGGTGGGGGTTGGGTCAAACTCATCGCGATGACATAAGAAATATAGCCATAGTCGCTCATGTTGACCACGGCAAGACAAGCCTGGTGGATGCCATGCTCAAGCAGAGCAAGGTATTCCGGGATAACCAGCAGGTGGGCCAGTTCATCATGGACCAGAACGTGCTGGAGCGAGAAAAGGGCATTACCATCCTGGCTAAGAATACGGCCGTAATCTACAAAAATGTCAAAATCAATATCATAGATACCCCGGGGCACGCCGATTTCAGTGGAGAGGTGGAGCGGGTGGTAAATATGGCCGATGGTTGCCTGCTCCTGGTGGACTCTGTGGAGGGGCCCATGCCGCAGACCAAGTTCGTGCTGCGCCAGGCCCTGATGAAAGGCTTAAAACCCATCGTAGTTGTCAATAAGATAGACAGGAGTAGTTCCCGCATAGACGAGGTAGTCCGGGCAACGCAGGACCTTTTCCTGGAACTGGTAACCAACGCCGACCAGCTCGATTTCCCTGTGCTCTACGCCAGCGCCAAGGACGGTACAGCCGTAACCGAGCCCGGCGCTGAGGGCAAAGACCTGGTTCCCCTCTTCGAATCCATCCTGCAACAGGTGCCTCCGCCGACAATCGAGGAAGGGCCGTTTCAGATGCTGGTGTGCAGCCTGGACTATGACAGCTACAAAGGCAAGATTGCCATCGGCAGGATTTCCCGGGGCAAGGTGGCACCGCACGACATCGTAGTCACCATTGATAAAGACGGCGGCACCATGCAGCACGAGGTCGCCCAAGTATTCACATACCTGGGGCTCAACCGTCTGGAAACGGAAGAGGCACAGGCAGGCGACATCGTGGCTATTACCGGCCTGAAAAAGGTCAGCATCGGTGAAACCATGGCCAGCCCGGAGCGGCCAGAGGCGCTGCCGGGTATAGATATCAGCGAGCCCACGGTGAAGATGACCCTGGGAGTGAACACATCGCCGTTCGCCGGACGTGAAGGACGATTCTGCACCTCCCGCCAGTTGAGGGAGAGGCTATATCATGAGTTGGAGACCAATATCGCCTTGCAGGTGTATGATACAGACAGCGCCGATGTCTTCCTGGTGGCAGGCAGAGGCGAACTACACCTGGCAATACTTATCGAGACCATGCGCCGCGAGGGCTACGAATTCCAGGTCTCCAAGCCAGAGGCCATCACCAAGTTGGTGGACGGCAAGCTTCTGGAGCCTGTGGAAGCCCTTACTATCGATACCCGCGAGGAGTACATAGGGGCGTTATCGGAGATCCTGAGCAAGCGGCAGGCCCAGCTCACCAACATGCACAACGATGGACAGGGCAACGTGCGCATGGAGTTCCGTATCCCTACCCGAGGGCTCATCGGCTTCACCAACGCCTTTCTCACCGCCACCAGGGGTGAAAGCATCATGAACACACTGTTCCTGGGCTACGAGCCCTGGCGTGGGGACATAGCCTCGGACCGCAACGGGGCGCTGGTATCAGCCGCAGACGGCATAGCAGTTACCTACGGACTGAACCACGCTCAGGGGCGGGGCACCACGTTTATCGAGCCAGGGGCGCATGTCTATGAAGGCATGATAGTGGGACTGAACTCCCGCGTCCAGGATATGGCAGTCAACGTATGTAAGGAAAAGAAGCAGACCAACGTCCGTTCCTCCACTTCCGACATCGCCATAAAGCTAACCCCCGCCGTGAAGCTGAGCCTGGAGCAGGCGCTGGACTTTATCAAAGAGGATGAACTGGTCGAGGTAACCCCCAAGAGCCTCAGATTGAGGAAGAAGCTGCTCACCCAGGCCGGGCGACTGAAAGCCCGCCACCTGGCACAGGTGGCAGCAGAGGAAGAGTAGATACCCACGGGCAGAGCCATTGGCACTCTGCCCTTCGGGTTTTCAAGAGGCACGCTTGAACAAACATGCATCCGATACGATAGGGCATCCACCCACAGTTGCTTATTTCTCCATGGAGGTTGGCCTCGACCCGGCTATACCCACCTACAGCGGCGGATTGGGTATGCTGGCTGGAGATACCCTGCGTGCTGCCGCCGATTTAGAAATACCTATGGTGGGCATAACGCTTCTATATCGAAAGGGTTATTTCCGCCAGCACCTGGATGCCTCGGGAAACCAGACTGAAAGCCCTCCTGTCTGGTCTCCAGAGAAATTCCTGGAACCGATGCAGCCCCGCGTTTCCGTAAGCATAGAGGGTCGAAAAGTGACAATCCGAGCCTGGCGCTATGTTATTCATGGCGTGACAGGACATGACGTGCCGGTATTTCTTCTGGACACAGCGCCGCCCGAAAACAGCCCCTGGGACCAGACCCTCACCGATTACCTCTACGGCGGAGACGACCATTACCGCTTGTGCCAGGAAGTGGTGCTCGGCTTGGGCGGAGCGGCGATGCTGCTTGCCCTGAGATATAAAAGGGTGCCAACCTACCACATGAACGAGGGGCACTCTGCCCTCCTCACCCTAGCGCTTCTTGAAGAACACCACGAAATGAAGGGCCTCCACAATGTTACCAAAGCAGACACAGATGCAGTACATCACCGCTGCGTCTTCACCACCCACACACCAGTGCCCGCCGGAATGGATAAATTCCCGATGGACATGGTGAGGAAAGTGCTGGGAGATGAGCCGACTAATGCCTTGCAGGCTGTGGGGGCTTTCCAAGACGGGATATTGAATATGACCCATCTCGCCTTGATATTCTCACGCTATATAAACGGGGTGTCTATGCGACATGAGGAGATATCCCGCGGTATGTTTCCCAACTACCCTATCAATTCCATCACCAACGGCGTGCACGCTGTAACCTGGGCCTCAATGCCATTTCAACGACTCTACGACCACCACTTTCCTGAGTGGCGTCACGACAGCCTTTACCTGCGCTACGTCATAAGCTGCTCGCTCGACCTGATACGGGAGGCACATGTCGACGCCAAGCGAGACCTGCTCGCCGAGGTAGAACGGCGTACCAGTGTACGACTCGACCCCAAGGCGATGACCATCGGCTTTGCCAGGCGTGCTACCGCCTATAAACGGGCGGACATGCTGTTCTCCGACCTGGAACGCCTGAAAAGGATAGCGCGCCAGGTTGGCCCCCTACAGATCATCTACGGAGGCAAGGCCCATCCCAAGGATGAAGGCGGCAAGGCCTTAATCAGGCGCATCTTTCAGGCGGCAAACGCTCTTCGCGACACTATACACGTTGTCTATCTGGAGGAGTACGATATGGCTTTAGCCAAATATCTCTGCTCGGGCGTGGACTTGTGGCTGAACACGCCACAGAAACCTGATGAGGCTTCGGGCACCAGCGGCATGAAGGCCGCGCTCAACGGAGTTCCCAGCCTGAGTATACTTGACGGCTGGTGGGTTGAAGGACATGTAGAGGGCATCACTGGTTGGTCTATAGGCGAGTCCGACGAACCAGAGAGCGACTCCTCCAAGGATATAGCTTCACTTTACGACAAGCTGGAGAAAGTCATTGTGCCTATGTTCTATCAGCAACCGGATGCATATACCAGCGTCATGCGCTCGACTATCGCCCTCAACGGCTCGTTCTACAACGCACAGCGCATGACGTTCCAATACATGGAAAATGCCTATTTGCACACCGACTAGGCTGCTGCTCAAGGATAACCTATTTATCCTCAATCCCTTCCCCACACTGCTCAACTTGCATAACCATGCTATATTAAGTTAAATAGAGGTCAGAGGTCTACCGCATGAATCAACCAACTCGAACCGGCGTAGCCAATCTCCCACTCCATTATGGCAAGGCGCCTCGCTGGCTCTTCGAGCGCATGACCAAGCTCGCCCGTGAGATATCTATATCTGTTGTGGAGGAGTTCGGGCCTGAGGAGCTGTTGCGCCGTTTGTCCGACCCCTTCTGGTTCCAGGCGCTGGGCTGTGTGCTGGGCTGGGACTGGCATTCCAGCGGCATCACCACCACGGTCTGCGGCGCGCTTAAGGAGGGAACAAAGGGCTTAGAAAAAGACCTCGGCTTTTACATTGCCGGCGGCAAGGGGAAGACCTCCAGACAAACCCCGGCGCAGATCGCACAGCACTGTGAACTGATCTCATATGATCCCGCGCCTCTGGTCTACGCCAGCAGGATGACAGCGAAGGTGGACTCAGTTGCGCTGCAGGATGGCTATCAGCTCTACCATCATACATTCCTATTCACCCCTAAGGGCGAATGGGCGGTTATCCAGCAGGGAATGAACGAGAAGAACCGCTATGCCCGCAGGTATCACTGGCTCAGCGAGGGAGTAAAAGACTACGTCTGCGAACCCCACGCTGCTATCTGCTCGCAGGGGTTTGGCTCCGCACTGAACTTGGTGGCCGCCGAAAGCGAGGGGGCACGCAGTGTGGTGACACAGGTCGCTGCTGAGGAGAAGCCGGAGAAGCTAGTTGATGAACTCAAGAAACTGAAATCGCTGACGCTTCCCGCCCATCACTATCTCAGCGTAGCAGACCTGCACCCCGACCGGCTGGAGAAGATATTCCTGCATACCTACGAATGCAAGCCCGAGAATTTTGAGAATTTGCTGGGACTGGAAGGGGTGGGACCTGCTACTGTACGTGCCCTGAGCCTCATCTCCGAGTTGGTCTACGGCGTACCTCCCAGCTTCCGCGACCCAGCCCGCTACAGCTTCGCCCATGGCGGCAAGGACGGCATACCCTACCCTGTAGACCGCAAGACCTATGACAAGACCATCGAGGTGCTAGGTCACGCAGTGCATAAAGCCAAGCTGGGCTATAGAGAGGAGATGGAGGCTCTGAAGCGCCTCCACAGCGTATTTCCCTGACATGAAAAAAGTGCTTTTCATAGATTACGATGGCACGCTTCATGATTCCGACGCCAAGTATGCAGCCAAGCTCGATGGCATACTGGGCTTGGATGGCATGCAGATTTGGAAAGCGTATTTATACGCGCACCGGGGCATAGTCCACGTGCAGTACCCTGAGAAGCATGATGACTTTTTCTTTCACCAGAGGCTCCTTTTCGACCAATTGAGGAAGCCCTATGACGACAAAGTAGCCCGCACGCTGGCAGGCAGATTCAGGCAGGCACAGCGGGAGACCTGGACAAATCCCTCGTTCTATCCTGATACCATCCCCTTCCTAAACAAGGTCAAGCAGAATCATATCCTCTGCCTAACCACCGGCGATTACGCCCCAGAGAAGGCCAAGGCTCTGGAGAAGGCCGGAGGCGCGAGCTATTTCCGCTACGCCTTCGACAAAGACCACCTTGGCTTGAAGGGACACAGCAGCAGCTATTACAGCAATGCCGTTATGTCAACTAAATCCCGCCCCGAGGATGTCCTTGTCATTGGCGACAGCCTGGAGCACGACATAGCAGCCGCCAAGGACGCTGGTCTGGCTACAGTGTGGGTCAACCGCAGGGGCCTCACCTTATCAGGAAATCTGCCCAAGCCAGATTTCCAGGCCAGGAACCTTACAGAGGTGTTGAGCTATATTGAAGGACTCTAAAAGGAGGCGATTATGGAAATCAATCCTTCTGGCTTCTACGAGATTCTTTCGCCCCGATGCGCCGTGCTGATTTCCACAGTGGATAAGGAGGGCCAAACTAACGCTGCACCCTTCAGCTTCGTAACGCCAGTATCATCAAACCCGCCTTTGGTGCTTTACGCCTCTGCGCCTCAGAGGCACACTCTGGCAAACACGAGAGAAACAGGCGATTTCGTGCTCAATATTGTGCCTGAAGGCCTTCTGGACAAGCTCTGGGTCTGCTCCAAGGCGTTCCCCAAAGGCGTGAGCGAGATCGAGAAGGCTGGCTTGACCGAGAGGGAGTCGAAGAAGGTGAAATCGCCCTCTATCGAAGAATGCCTGGGCTGGATAGAATGCCGGCTTGAGTTCGAAAAGGAGGCAGGCGACCACATCCTGGTCGTGGGCAGAGTAGTTCATGTCGAGTGCAAGGATGAGTTCCTGGAAAAAGGCGAGTTCAACGTTTCCAGGGCCAAGCCGGTGATGCACATCAGAGGCAGACGGTTTGTTGT
>Ga0315282_10001019_pt1 | contig 54141 bp, 42 predicted proteins | sample YL17G07_20_MG_FD_203693 | JGI IMG/M metagenome (GOLD analysis project Ga0315282, IMG submission 203693) | Sediment microbial communities from Yellowstone Lake, YNP, Wyoming, USA - YL17G07_20 | ecosystem: Environmental > Aquatic > Freshwater > Lake > Sediment | place: USA: Wyoming | collected...
CTTCCGGATCTTTCTCAAATCGCTTGGTCATCAAAGTTTCAAGAATCATATGATGTTTCTTCTCATCCCCCCATATCTATTCGAAGAGATATTGAAGTGCCGGTGTCTTTGTGAGGTATTTAATTTCAGAAACAAATTCCCTGTGCTTTTTTTCCATATCGCTATGTCTTTTTAATAAATTCCAGACTTCTTCTCTTTCCTTCGTCCCCACAACTGCCTTAAACTCAAGGATTTCCAGAGAGAGAAGAAAGGTGGTCTATTACCAACCGGTAAATTAATCAAGAACCAGAAAATTCTGTTCGAAACGCTCCTTGACTCCTTCCCGGTTACGACATCCGGCAACCAACGCCAAAAAGCAACGCCTGCCTCTTAAAATTTTCTGAGGTCTTTTCATTTCAATCTCCTTCTTTTTTTCACATCGGAGAGAAATTTTTCTGAATCGATAAGCAAAAAAAGTCTTGACAAAAAGCCAAAGGGGTCGTATACATCTATCCCACGGGTGGGGGAAATTTATAAAAGTGGAAAATTACAAACGGCGGAGAAGCATTACTATTTACATCGACCGAAAAGTTTGGAACGCATTTGATAAATTCATCAAGCCCTCCGGCGTTTCACCATCGAGGATGTTAGAGGCCATCATGAGGGTAGCGGTCGACCCCGGGGCGGCTCGCATTTGGGAAAGAATCTACTACGCGATCCTGAAAGCCGTTGGAGAGGTGGAGATGTCGGGGCCCTGGAGAGCGAAACGTAAAAAGCCTGGCTGATCAGTATAAACAGCTTCCGTTTATCGCCTGGGACTTCCAAAGGTCCCTCCTGGTCTAAGAAAAAGTCCTAAGATTAGCTTAAATTCGTGTTTGGGAAGCGAACATTAAAAGTAAAGGGAAAAAGACATAAAAGAAATAAGTTGTTTTTTGAACACAAAGTTTTAGAGCCTATGGGTGGGGAAATCGAATAATCCTTAATAAAAAAACAAAGCCCTCTTAGTTTTTGAAGGATTACAGACTACAAGGCTCTTTATATTGTTTCGTTTTAAAGATGATTTTATTAATATAAAGCCTAAGGGCGTGGCTCAAAACAAAAAAGTGCGATCGGCTTTTTTTACTAAGTGGTATTTGTATGGTTGAAAAAATATGACACTAATATATCAACCGATTTAAGGCGTTTTTCACCCACTTCCCTCTGGCATAGTACTTACTTTTATAAGGACTGCCCGCTAGGAGAAGGGGTGTACCGATATTGAACAGCATTGTGGACAAGTATTTTGCAGTCATTTTAGCTGGTGGGAAAGGAACCAGGTTTTGGCCTCTGAGTAGGGAAAACTGCCCGAAACAGATGCTAAATATGGTTGGGGAGGATACGCTTCTTCGGCAGACGATCAAAAGATTAAATGGATTTATTTCATTGGATAATGTATGGATATCATTACAACAGATAATTTGGCTCAAGATATCCGCTTCCATTTGAAACCCCTGGGAAATGATGCAAACAGAATTCGCTTTATCATAGAGCCATCGGCCAGAAATACCGCCCCCGCCATCGCCCTTGCTGCAATGACTCTGAATAAACTCCCGTCAGACTCTGTAATGGTTGTGATGCCCTCGGACCATATCATCAGGGATACAGAGACATTTCAGAATAAACTTCAATCGGCCATTGGGGCTGCAGAGCAGGAGTATTTAGTAACATTTGGAATTATACCCTCCAGGCCTGAAACTGCTTACGGATATATCAAATCAGGTCAACCTTTTAGAAACTCCAATGATGAGATTTTCCATGCAGAAGAATTTTTTGAAAAACCTGATTTGAAAACCGCAGAGAGCTTTCTCGACCAAGGGAACTATTATTGGAATAGTGGCATCTTTGTATGGAAAACCTCGAAGATCCTTAAAGAGATCGAGAACCACCTTCCCTCGCTTTACCGAGGATTGAAAAAGATTGACGAACTGAATGATTTGAGAAATGAAACCTTTAAGGATCTTTATTCTTCATTTGAAAACATCTCCATAGATCACGGTGTGATGGAAAAAAGCCGAGATGTCCTCGTTATACCCTCTAATTTTGGATGGTGTGATTTGGGGAACTGGATGGCTTTGGGTGATGCTTTGGATAGGGATGAGCGAGGGAATATCCTTCAGGGGAACTTAATCGATATCGGTAGTGAAAATTGTACAGTGATCGCTTGTGATCGTGTCCTTGCAACCATAAGGCTTAAGGATATGGTGGTCATTGATACTACTGATGCAACCCTTGTCTCATCAAAGGAAATGGTCCATGAAGTTAGGAAGGTTGTAGAGACATTGAAAAGGAATCACCGGGAAGAGCATCTGATTCATCGGACCGTGGAGAGGCCATGGGGGAGTTACACCGTATTGGAGAAAGGCAATCGATATAGGATTAAGAGGGTCGTCCTTCATCCGAAGGCCAGATTGAGTCTTCAGATCCACCATCATCGAAGTGAGCATTGGGTGGTCGTTTCTGGAACAGCCAGGGTGACAAGGGGCGAAGAGGTTTTTGATATCCATCCAAATGAAAGTACGTTTATTCCTATCTCAGTGAAACACCGTTTAGAAAACCCGGGTCTTATTCCCCTCCAAATCATTGAAGTACAGAACGGTGATTACGTGGAAGAAGATGATATCGAAAGATTCGATGATGAATACGGAAGAACATAGCACTCTAAATGGAATAGAACAGGTGGATTGAACAAGGTCTATTTCTTATAATTTCTAAAAAACAACCACCTGAGAAGGTGACCAAGAAGGCACCGATCACTGGCATCACTGGCCAAGATGGATCTTATCTCGGTGGTTTCTATTCAAGAAGTGATATTAAGCACCTATCCTTTGCAAGGGAGTACAACATTTTTCCATATCCATCAGGGTAACATCAGTGAAAGGTGAGAATTTTAGCGAGAAGGTTGTAATATATATCACCTCAGCATCTGAATTTCGCTGACAACTGGATACGGAGATTGCCGCGAACCTGGAAAGGCTAAAGGTTCGAATTATGATGAATGATCGGGATCTTAAACGGAAGAAAGACCTTCTCCTCCTTCTCACCAAGAAGGAGATAACTCTCAAGTATAAGAGGACAGTCCTCGGTATTTTCTGGTCTCTCCTGAATCCCATTCTTCTTGCCATCGTCCTTTTCATTGCCTTCAAGGTATTTATGAGAATTAAGATGGAGAATTATACTTTTTTCTTCCTCTCTGCCCTTTTCCCTTGGAACTGGTTTTCTGCATCCGTCACAATGTCTACGGGAGTTCTTATTGGAAACGTAACTCTTATAAAAAAAATCCGTTTCCCAAGACACTTTCTTGTTGTTGCTACAATTTCGGCTCAACTTGTAAATCTCCTTTTTGCCTTGCCCATAATTGTTGGTTTTTCATATTTCTCTGGAAAAGGGCCTGGAGTTAACTGGTTGATCGCCATTCCCATTTTGATTGTCGCGCAATTTATTGTAACGGCAGGAATTTGTCTTGCGATTTCAATGGTAAATGCCTATTTTAGGGACATGGAATATATCATAGGTGTTGCCATCAGTTTGCTTTTCTGGATGACTCCCATTGTTTATCCTTTGAAAATTATTCCAGAGACTTATCAGATTTATCTTATTCTTAATCCTCTTACCTACCTTATCACGGCATGGAGAGAGATATTCATGTTGAACTACATCGATTGGAGGAGCATCGGCATTTGTTATGGAAGCTCCGTTGTATTCTTACTTTTGGGTATCTTAGTTTTTCAAAGGCTCGGGAAAAAGTTGGATGAGGTTATATGAATGGCGTCGTTGAAATAAAAGACGTATGGAAAAAATTCCCTATGAGGAGAGACAAACCCGGGTTTAAGGAATTTTTGGTAAACCTGCCTAAGTTCATCAATGGAAAGACTAATTCCGGCTTCTGGGCCTTAAAAGGGATAAGCCTTAAGATTGAGCAAGGTGAGTGTATTGGCGTAATCGGAAAGAACGGAGCAGGGAAAAGCACGCTCCTCTCTGTAATCCTTGGCACGATTTACCCCACCAAAGGGGAAATAAAGGTCTCTCAAAAGATAACCCCTTTGCTTGACATTGGCGCAGGATTTCATCCGGACCTTACAGGAAGAGAAAATATCATTTTAAATAGTGTGCTGCTGGGTCTTACGAAAGATGAGGCTATGGAAAGGTTAAAGGACATTGTTGCATTTTCTGAGATAAAGGAATTCATTGACATGCCAGTGAGAACATACTCGAGTGGTATGTATCTAAGGCTTGCTTTTTCTGTGGCTATTAATACAGATCCAAAATTGCTCCTGATCGATGAGATCCTTTCGGTTGGCGATGAGGCATTTCAGAAGAAATCCAGGGATGCCTTAATTGGGCTAATAAAAGGAGGGGTTACAACCATCCTTGCTTCCCACAACTTAGCAGCTATAAAAGAAATATGCAATAGGGCTATTTGGCTTGATGGTGGTGAAATAAGAGCAGAGGGTGTGCCTGGAAAGGTAGTGGACGAGTATATGAGGCATACGGGATAAATGACGGCATGAACCATCTCGAACTAAATACAGAAACAATCAAGCAAAGGATACGGGAGGAAGCCCTGCGTCGTCAAGCGGCTCTGCCTGGGGAAAAGATAGAGCAAGGGATAGAAATATTCAGGCCGCCGCAGTCATGTATGGACTCAAAGACAAAAGAAACATGGGTATGGAAATTAGTGAAAAAAGTTCAACACAAACTACAAAAATTTCCTTTCTATCAGCTCCTTTACAGCGTTGCCGTAAAATTCAAGGGATTTATACCGAAACGGTATGAGTTTGCGAACCTCAATGACCTGCTTCCATATCGGGATGAAGATTTTATAAGAAACGCCTACCGAGCCATATTAAAACGAGAACCAGATACCGACGGCTTTAATGATTGGCTTTCAAGGCTCAGAAACGGACAACTCAATAAGATTGAGATACTGGGTGGTATCCGCAGGTCGGAAGAAGGACACAAAAGGAATGTTAAAATAAAGGGGTTACGGTTACGGTACCTGATAAATAAATCATACAAAATTCCTGTGGCAGGCTATTTTATTCGGGGTTTGACTGCCATCATGAACCTGCCAAAAATCATAAGAAACCTCAATGAGTATCAAGCCTTCACCGATGCAAGGCTTACAGGCAAGGCAGACCGTGAGGCGGTAGAGGAGCTGCGGCCTATCCTCGCAGGTAAGGCGGACCGTAAGGCGGTAGAGGAGTTGCGGCCTATCCTCGCAGGCAAGGCAGACAATGAGGTGGTAAAGGAGGTGAAAGCAACCACTCAGGATATTTTAAGACAGATCAGTGATCACAGGTTAAACATCTTAGATCAACAACGGCGAATCCTCCTCCTGCTTGAGGAGGTGAGAAGACGCTTCCCAGAGCCTCTTTCTCATGAACAGATAAAAAGTGTGCTGAAAGAAGAAGACCATATCCTTGACGCAATGTACATGGTCTTTGAGGATCGGTTTAGAGGCACGAGGGCTGAAATCAAGAGGAGATTAAGCGTTTATCTGCCGCACATTGATAAAATGAAGTCTGAGAGAGGGGATGTTTCCATACTGGATGTCGGATGCGGCAGGGGAGAATGGCTGGAACTTCTGCAAGAAAATGGCTATAGGGCCAAAGGCATTGATATCAACAAGGTCGCATTGCTGCAATGCAGGGAATATGGGCTTGATGTCACAGAATCAGATGTCACGGAATATCTCAGAGGACTGAAGAGAGGTGCCTTAGACGCCATTACCGGATTTCATTTCGTTGAGCATCTTTCGTTTAAGACATTGATTGCATTATTTGATGAGGCCTTGGTCGTTTTAAAATCGGGAGGAATGATTATATTTGAAACCCCTAACCCCGCCAATATCTTTGTAAGCTCTTATGATTTTTACAGAGACCCCAGCCATATAAAGCCACTACATCCGGATACCCTTCATTTCATTGCCGAAAGTAGGGGATTTGTGCGCACGGGTTCTTATTTTGTTTTAGATGAGGGGTTAGATTTAAAGCTCATCAAATCAACGGAGTGGATACTATGTGATATCAACGATTATATAAGGGCGCCAAGGGATTTTGTCCTGATCGGCTATAAGCCGTAGTAGACCCCAACAATAACATTCGAAACATCAAACCTAATAACTTCCCCTCCCTTTGAGGGAGGGGAAGGCGGGGAGGGGGTACCCATTTGGTGGTATGACACCCTTACCCCAATCCTCTCCCGTCAGGGGAGATAGGAGAATAGGTCAATATCAATGTCTATTTTTCGGTTGAAGCTGTTTCTTGCAATCAGCAAAGGGAGTTGGGTAATATTACTTTTCAAATGATTTATTGTCAGACATCCTAATCAGGGCTTAAACATGAAGTTATGCAAACTGTACCGATCCCGGCTCATCCTCTTGTTGATTTCTATTATCCTTCTTCAAACCGCCATACCTCCATCTCTATCCGCCATGGATTTGATGGAGGCTTACACCAGTGCCAAAAAGTCAGACCCTCTCTTTGGTTCTTACGTCATTAGTAACGATGCCCTTCGATTACTCAGATTCTCAGATTTCATTCGCTGACTCCTTCTATGCCGACCCTGATTACCTGATCGATTCCTATCTAAGCTGATGGGGCTATTGATCTTATTCGGGCGGATAGGAGACAGGGGTGGTCTGCTTATTGCAAGGGCTAAAACTCCAAATTTACCGGCTAAGGAGGTCGGAACTCCTGTCATGGGTTCCCGTTATCCCACTGCAAAAGCTTCCTGTCAGGTTGTCCCCCGGAGGGCTTGAGAAAATACCCCATATCTTGGGGATTTTTTCTTGACATACTACTCCCTTTATCGTATATACAACTCATAGCAAAGCAAGTTCTTATCATTAATATATCATTCATTTTTTTCATTTCATTATCATTGAAATGCGCGTAGAGATTCGGCAGAACGGCCACTGGCAAACTGTCAGCCGACTGCCGTTTGTGGTTAGAAAACTATCCGGCAAGTAAGTCCGGCCTTGTCTTGGCGAAAAAAGAATCGATAATATGAAATTGGCTTTGCGGAGAGAATACCCTTTTATAACGTGTTTGCGTTTGGCCTGAGAAATAGAGGTGGAGAAATGTCTTTCACTGTAAATATTAAAAAAACTTTAGAATTTTTCAGCGCGATCGCGCGGTATCACGGAGAGGACATCAGCCCCGAGAGCATTATGCACCTTCATGCCATGGACAGCGAAAAAGCTTCGGTAGACGAAGTGGTAGCGATTCTGAAGAAGACAAAATATAAGGCCAAATCCGTAAAGACTGATGTGGCGAACATCAAGAAATTCACGAAGTCGATGCCCATATTGAGCTGGGATAAAGACGGAGAACCGCTTATCATCATCGCAAGCACGGAAGACAAGATAAATGTTTTTCGCGATAAAAGAAACGAATTTTTGACCGATGTGGAATTTTCTTCGTTGTGGAGCGGCATCTGCGTTTTATCAAAAAAAATATATTCCATAACGGATGAAAATCAGCCTTTCAGTCTGTTGTGGTTCATACCGCAAATATTAAGAGAGAAACGTGTGTTCAGGGATGTGGCCATCATTGCCATGGTTTTGAATTTAACGGCCCTTTCCGCCCCCTTGTATTTTCAACTACTCATCGACAAGGTGTTGACTCATCACAGCTATACCACACTGCAGGCATTGTCTTTCGGTTTACTGATCGTTATCCTTTTTGAGGTGTTTTTTAATTTTTTGAAAAAATTCCTGTTAGTTTATGCCACGAGAAAAATTGATTTTCGACTGGAGAAAATAACATTTCAGCATTTGTCTTCCCTGCCGATCGATTTTTTTGATGTCAATCCATCCGGCGTGCTGTTGAAGCACATGCAACAAACAGGCAAGATTCGTGGGTTTTTGACGGGTAAAATATTTTTGACATTTCTTGATTCGACCAGCTTATTTGTCATGATTCCTTTTTTGTGGATGTACAGCCCCAAATTAACCGGTATCGTCATAGGCTTCTCGCTCATCATCGGCGCACTTCTTGCCGTTGCTGCGCCGTACTTCAAGAAAAAACTGAAGACGCTATATATTGCCGAAGGTGAAAGACAAGCCAATCTGGTGGAAATGATCACCGGCATGCGAACCGTCAAAACCCTGGCGATTGAACCCATTCAGATTAAGAATTGGGATCGATTGACGTCACAGACGACATTGCTGGGATTCGATGTCGGTAATTTCTCAAACAGTATTCAGACGTTTTCATTGTTCATGCAAAAGTCGCTCGTATTGGTGATTCCTTGGCTCGGATCGGATCTGGTGATTTCCGGCGCGATGACCGTTGGCGCGCTGGTTGCGTTTAACATGTTGGCGAGTCGCGTCTCGGGGCCGCTGGTGCAATTGGTCACCCTTATCAGTGACGCTCAGGAAATTAAGCTTTCAGTCGAAATGCTCGGCAACGTCATGAATGCGCGGCCGGAAAGGCTTGCAAGCGTGCGAGGGCTGATGCCTCAAATACGCGGCAATATATCGCTTCAAAATGTGACGTTTCGATACCCGGGCGCCAATACCGATGCGCTGATAAACGCCAACCTTAAGATGGGCACTGGGGCATCCCTGGGAATTGTTGGAAAAAGCGGATCGGGAAAGAGCACGCTTGCCCGGATCATTCAAGGCCTGTATATACCGCAGGTCGGACTGGTCCAAATCGATGGATTGGATATTCGCGAGATTGACCTGCCGCATTTAAGAAAGAGCATCGGCACCGTATTACAGGAAAATTACTACTTCAGGGGCACCGTGCGGGAAAATATCGGCATGACTAAGCCACAGGCCACATTTGAAGAGATCGTCAGCGCCTCAATGCTAGCCGGTGCAGATGAATTCGTTAAAAAGCTGCCGCAAGGCTATGACACAATGTTGCGCGAAAATGCTTCCAACCTTTCGGGAGGTCAAAAACAGCGGCTTGCCATTGCCAGGGCATTGTTGACCCGTCCCTCCATCATGATCATGGATGAAGCCACCAGCGCATTGGATGCCGAGAGTGAAGCCATTATCCAGGAAAATTTAGCCAAAATTTCGCAGAACCGGACGATGATCATTATCAGCCATCGGCTTTCCATGCTTTCGAACTGCGCAAAGATATTGGTCATGGATGATGGCAGATTCGTCGATTTGGGGACCCATGATGAGTTAATGGCCCGATGCCCGATATACAGGGATATGTGGCTCAGGCAGAATAAGCATTTATTGGTGCAAAAAGACAAGAGCTTACAAGTGGCTTAGCAGGGGATTCAGAATGCTGTGGTTCGAGGTGAAAATAGTGGATAATTTGAGAAGGTCCTCAAAACGAGCCGTTCGCCATAAACTGATAGCTGACACCTAAAAGCTTCCGGCAAAGCCGGATGAGGTGTTATCAAAAGGGAGAGAGTGTCGAACATGTTTAAATTTTGGAAAAAAAACAAGGATGATCAAACCGACACGGGGTTCAGGGATGATTTTACTGAAACGGACGAATTTGCACTGCCGAGTTGGGCAAGGACTTCGGTTTATGTATTGACCTCTTTTTTTATCACCTTCTTGTGTTGGGCTTGTATCTCCAAAATTGACAAGATTGTGAAAGCCCAGGGCAAGCTTATCACCACCGGGCAGGAAATTGTTGTCCGCCCCCTGGTTGATTCCATTGTCAAAAGCATTGACGTGCGCGTCGGGCAGGTGGTCAAGAAGGGGCAGAGAATTGTGACGCTTGACCCGACGTTTGCGCAATCCGACCTGGCCCAGGTCAATATTCGAATTGAAAATGCAAAAGCGGCCATTTACAGGGCTCAATGTGAATTGAATCACAAAAACTATGTCATTCCCAAAAAAGACCCTTACGGAATGGGCATGCTGCAATACAATATTTTTAAGCAACGCACATCGGCATTCAACGCCAAGATGCAATCCTTTGATTCACAGATATTAACCGCCCGGGAAGCAGCCCAATCGGCAAGCGTTCAACTTGCAGAGGCGAAAAAGCAAATTGAATACGCGGATCAAATCCGAAAAATGCGAAAGGAGATGTCTGATGCCGGGTATGACACCAGATTGAACCTCCTGCAGGCTGAAAACGAGTATGCCAAATACAAAAGTCAGGCCGAGTCGCTTCAGAATAAAATCGCCGAAAGCAATAATGAAATCCGAAAGCTTGAATCCGAAAAAGATGTGTTCATCAATGAGTGGATGAAAGATCTTTCCACCGAAATCGCCAAAAACAGCAGTGACGCGGATACTAATCTGCAGCAATTTGCAAAGGCGGAGCTATACTCTCAACTCGTCGAAATGACCGTTCCACAGGACAGCGTGGTGTTGGAGGTTGGCCATATCTCCATCGGGTCGGTTGCCAAGACCGGCGAAGCTCTGGTGAAACTCGTTCCCATGAATGAGCCAATCGAGGCTGAGGCGCGCATTTCTCCCCAGGATGTCGGCTTCATTCGACAGGGCGATGCATGTAAAATTAAAATCGATGCGTTCCCTTTTCAAAAACATGGGGCGCTGAAAGGGGTTCTCAAGAGTATCGGCGAAGATACCATCAATGATCCGGCCCGGCAAAATGAGGGAACATATTATCTTGGTAGAATTACTCTTAAGTCGACAGAACTCAGGAAAGTTCCCGAGGATACCCGGCTTATTCCCGGGATGTCGTTGTCCGCGGAGATTGTCGTAGGTCAGAGAACCGTTATTTCCTATGTTCTGTATCCGATGATTTCAATGTTTGATGAAAGCATTCGTGAACCCTGATGACATGAATTGTGAATTTTAAACTGGACAGGGAATCTTTTCTTTTTACAGGCATTCAACCATTAGCAGGTCGCTCATGAAAACCAACATTGCTTTTCTGTTACTTCAAAAGCCCAGACGAATCAATTGACTCTTGAGCAGACCGTTTTGGCCGGGCTCAAGGCCAACCCCAGTGTGGAGTTGGCAAGGCAGATTCTTGAGCAATCACAATTGAATGTGAAGGCGGCGCGGGGATCTTTCATGCCGCCCTTCACCGTGCGATCCTCTTTTTCAAAGTACTCACTGTCCGGCGATGTGTTGACCGTCGACAACCTGAACCGCAACATATTTAACAGCGAGTTGAAAATTTCTCAACCGTTGTTTGCCGGTTATTCAATATTAAACAACTATTTGAAGGCGAAAATTCAAGCCGATGCGGATAACGCCAGACTTAACCAGTCCAGATTGGATTTGATTTTTCATATTCAGCAGGACTTTTTGCAGCTTTTAAAATCACGCGAAGATCTAAAGACAGTCAGTAATGAAATCAAATGAATTGAAAGTCAGATTGAGGCGTCGAAAGTGTTTTGCAAGGCCGGCTTGGCTGCACCTCTATAAAATAAGATCCGATAAAGGGGATATTTCCATACTGGATGTCGGTTGCGGCAGGGGAGAATGGCTGGAACTTCTGCAAGAAAACGGCTATAGAGCCAAAGGCATTGATATCAACGGGGTCGCATTGCTGCAATGCAGGGAACGGGGACTTGATGTCACAGAATCAGATGTCATTGAATATCTTAAAGGGCTGTAGAGAGATTCCCTTGACGTCATTTCCGGATTTCATATTATTGAGCATCTTTCATTTAAGACATTGATCGAATTATTTGATGAGGCCCTGATCGTTTTAAAATCTGGCGGAATGATTCTATTTGAGACCCCTAACCCTGCCAATATCCTTGTAAGCTCTTATGATTTTTACAGAGACCCCGGCCATCAAAAACCGCTCCATCCCGAAACCATGAATTTCGTTGCTGAGAGCAGGGGATTTGTGCGCACCGGCTCTTATTTTGTTTTAGATGAAGGGGCAGATTTGAAGCTCATCAAATCAACGGAATGGAGGCTAAACGATATCCATGATTATGTAAAGGCGCCAAGGGATTTCGCCCTGATTGGCTATAAGCCATAACGGAAGCGAAGCCCATCCTTACGGATGAAAATGGAGATGTCTCTTGCAATATTCAAAAGGGATTTGTTAATATACCATTTCAAATGAGTTACGCTATGGGTTGTGCTTCCGATCATGGCTTAAGGATGAAATGACTCAAATGGCGCTGGATCAACCACGAGGCAAGATATAAATGAAAAACAAAATGCATAATAGAAGGAAACTCCGTCGCCATTCCAAGCTAATCATCTTGTTGATCCTCCTTCTTCAAACCGCCATACCTCCATCTCTCTCCGCCATGGATTTGATGGAGGCCTACACCAGAGCCAAAAAGTCCGACCCTCTCTTTGGTTCTTCCGTTTATGAACATGAAGCCGCCAAGACATTATCAAAGCAGGGACGATCCCTTCTCTTTCCTTTAATTCAAGCGAGCGGTTCCATGTCCAGATATGAGTTTGACGTTACCCCGGCGACCGCCTATCAGGACTTTACTGGCTTCCAATCGGGCATCACCCTCAAGCAGTCAATCTTCGATCTCTCGAGATTTTATCAATACCGGCAGTACAACATTCGTGAGACCATTGGCGATGTGAAGTTTGCCTCGGCGGAACAGGATTTGATTCTCAGAGTTGCCGAAGCCTATTTCAATGCGCTGGCTGCAAGCGATTTACTGAAACTCATCGATACAGAAAAGAAGGCTGTGTTAGAGCAGCTTCAGCAGGCAAAAAGGATGTTTCAGATAGGTGCTGGGACCATCACAGATGTCCACGATGCGGAAGCCCGATACGATTCAATCCTTTCAAAGGAAGTCGAAAATAAATACAACCTTGAGAGTAAGATACAGGCACTCAAAAGGCTCGTAGGGACGGAACCGGATGGATTGAGTCTTCTTGAGGAGAACATCCCTCTTCAGGCACCCGAGCCTGACAGTCGTGATGCCTGGATTGAGATTGCAAAGAAACAGAATCCTCTTTTGAAATCTTACGCCTATAATATTGATAATGATAAAGATGAACTCAAAAAGAACAAGGCGCAGCGTTTGCCCACGGTTGATCTGATGGCAGGATATACATGGACGAACACAGTCAGCGGGATTGTGAAGAGCCAGAATATCGCCTACAAGAGTGTTGGTTTCCAGGTCAGTATGCCTATTTTCACTGGGGGTTACATTACGGCAAAGGTGAAGGAAGCGCAGGCAAAACTTGAGCAGACAAAAAAGACATACGAGGATGCCCTTTCAGATGACATTCAGAAACTTACCGAGGCATTTCTCGGCGTTAAGGGAGGCATTGCTAAAATTAATTCGCTTTTGACCGCCGTCCGGTCAGCATCCACATCCCTTGACTCCAATAAGAAAGGATTGATTGCTGGCTTAAGGACGATCGTTGATGTCCTGAACGCCGACAGGGATCTTTACGATGTCAGGGGAAAGCTGCTTCAGGCGCGATACGACTACATCATGAGTATGGTGAAACTGAAGTTCCATGCAGGGACCCTTTCAGAAGAGGATGTTCACATGATCAATCAATGGCTACAAACCAAGTAGGACCGGCCTGCAATCTCCTTCAAGGAAAAATAGAGGATTGAATGACTAATGTCTAAATCCTAATTTCTAATAAAATGCCAAATGTCAAAAAAACAAAATACGATTTAGAGGAAAGAACAGCGAAGTTTGGCGAAAAAATTATTGAATTCGCAAAAAAGATGCCCAAAACCCCAATAACGGTTCCTTTAATAAGCCAATTGGTTAAAGCTGGCACAAGTGTGGGCGCAAATTATTGTGAAGCGGATTGTGCCGAATCTAAAAAAGATTTTGAACACAAATTAGGTATTTGCAAGAAAGAATCCAAAGAATCTAAACACTGGTTAAGGATGATTTCCGTAGCCGTGCCCGAACTCAAAGATGAAGCCAGAATTCTTTGGCAAGAAGCAAATGAATTAAACCTAATTTTTTCTTCAATTGTCAATAAATCGCGCCAAGGATTAAAGGTTGATTAGAAATTAGAAATTAGGATTTGGGAATTATAATGAAGATCGCCCTTGTTGCCCCCTCTCCAGTACCCTTTCTCATCGGCGGCGCTGAAAAGCTCTACTGGGGGCTGCATCGCCATATGAATCAGCTTACGCCCCACGAGGTAGAGCTGATCAAGGTTCCGTGCCACGATCAGGAATTCTGGACCCTTATGGAGGGCTATGATCGCATTCGCCGGCTTGACCTCAGCTATTTTGACATGGTCATCACGACCAAATACCCTGCATGGATCGTCCCCCACAAAAACCACCACCTTTACATGCAGCACACCTGCAGAGGTGTCTACGACCTCTATCCTTTAAGTGGCAGGCCCCTTGCGTTTGTTCCAACCCACAGGGAGTTAGAGCCGATCTTCAGGATGCTCAATCATTCGAATCCTGACCGTTCCCTGCTCGAAGCCTTCTTCAAAGAACTCTTCCGGCTCCGGGACCTCAAGAACCTTCTCCCTGAAACCTTTGTTTTTCCCGGACCTTTAACCCGTGCGGTCATCCGGTGGCTTGACCGCATTGCCATTTCACCTGAACATATAAAATCCTACAGCGCCATCTCGAGGAATGTGGTCCTGAGGGAGGGGTATTTTCCGACCGGGGTTGACATCGAGATCATCCATCATCCTTCAGACCTTGAAGGGTTCCATTCCACAGGTTACGACTACCTGTTCACGGCAAGCCGCCTTGAGGAACTTAAGCGCATGCATCTCCTAATAGAGGCATTTAAATCGATCGATGCCGACATTGAGTTCAGGATTGCCGGCACAGGCGGACAGGAGGAGCGACTCAAAAAACTTGCCGCCAAAGACAGTCGGATACGATTTTTAGGTTTTTTAACAGACTCCGAAATCGTCCAACAATATGCAGGCGCGCTCTTTGTGCCGTTCATCCCGTATGATGAAGACTATGGTCTTATCACCGTGGAGGCAATGCAGTCATCCAAGGCAGTGCTCACAACCCATGACTCAGGCGGTGTCAATGAGCTGGTAAAGGACGGCCATAACGGCAGGGTGGTCTTGCCCGAGGTAGAAGCTGTTGCCGAGGCCATGAAAATGCTCATCTCTGACCCTGGGCACACCATTCAGATGGGTTTGAATGGCAAGGAATCTGTTTCACACGTGAACTGGCCTAACACGGTTTTTGGTCTTCTCAGGGAGGATATGACACGCCGCCCAAGCATAAAGACCAGACGAAAAAAGATCGTTGGAACCACCACCTTTCAGGTCTTCCCACCCACCGGGGGCGGACAGAAGAGGATCTATCATCTCAACAGGGAATTGGCGCGAAAGGCCGATGTCGTTTTAGTGACTCTTTCGGGAAACCCCGTTAGAAATTCCAGCGGGACATTAAACCCCGCTACAGAGCTGGGGGGCATTATTTCTAACGGGGTAAACCGGACACCACAGCGCGTAACCATCTCTTCGGGGTTTGTTGAAGTCGCAGTTGAAAGGACTCAAAAACAGAACATGCACATCGGTGAGCTTCAATCCTTACTGATGGCTCCCGCCATTGAGGACATAGCAGCCATTGACGGCTACAGGCTCAATCCTAATTTTATCGGAACCCTTTCCAAGGAATGCAAAGGCGCAGACCTCGTCATTACATCCCATCCCTATCTCTATCGTGCCATCCGGGATGTCTATCAGGGCAGGCTCTGGTACGAGGCCCAAAATGTGGAGTATGACATGAAGGCGGCTGTCCTGCCTCAATCTCCTCATAGGGAGGAATATCTTGAACGGGTCAAAGAGGTGGAGCGTCAGTGCTCTCTGGATGCAGAACTCATCCTTTCCGTCTCCGAGGAAGATAAGACCCGCCTGATGGAGGTCTATGGCATAGAGGACAGGAAGATCCTAATTGTGCCCAACGGCATGGATTTTCGCACCGCCTCATCAAACAAACTGGCTCAGGATGAAAAGAGAAGACTCAAAGAGAGACTCGGCTTCGGGAGCCTCCCTGTGGCTCTCTTCATAGGGAGCTATCATGGACCCAACATAGAGGCTTTAAAGGCGATCAAAGAGATCGCTTCGCAGTCTCCTGAAATTCTCTTCCTTATTATGGGAAGCGTATGCCTTCATGAGGAGGCCAAGCACTTGCCGGAAAATGTAAAACCCCTCGGTGTTCTCGATGAGGATGAAAAGGCCGTTGTCCTGAATGCCTCAGATGTTGCCTTAAACCCCGTTCTGGCCGGTTCCGGTAGCAACCTCAAACTCCTCGAATATATCGCCTACGAAATCCCTGTGATCACAACGCCCCATGGAGCGAGAGGTTACAGGTTTGAGAATAAGAGGCATATCCTTCTTGCAGAAATTAGTCAATTTCCTTCTGTTCTAAGGGATTGCCTTTCCGTTGATCCTCTTGACCTTCAAAACATGGCAGAAAATGCCCGACAATTTGCTTCATCTAAGTATGACTGGTCTGCTATTGCCTCCGGCCTTTTGGGTAGAGAGGCGGAATAGAGAGCCCTGAAAAACCCTTAAAATCTTTATCAGAGACCTCTGATGACACAGATTAGATATTGATTGGTTACTTATTAAACCTCTTAGTGAAATTAGAGGTTATCGTTTTGGAAGCTCGTATCGATGCAAGAAGCTCGGAGACGAAGCTCGAACATCCAGTTTCTTATCAACGAGCTTCGACCCGCCTGCCAACGCCAATGGTCACGCGGCCGAGCTTGGCTGGCGAGCTGGCCAGGCTGCCAACGGCCATCAATGGCATGCAGGATGGCATGGCGGGCAGGTACGAGATTCGACAACGAGAGACGTGACCTTCCTATAACGAAACGGGCCTCCTTGCCCTTGCCGCGAGACGAAACCTTTTGTTTTCTGCGCCATCCTTTTTCTGCCCCCTACTGACAAATCGTCTATCGCTGACAAAATTTGTTTCAATTAGTGAGTAATAGCGATTTACGTAATCGAGTTAAGTAATTGGTATTATTTATATACTTAAACTACATTTATCTGGCTCGATTCTTGCTTAAAAAATAATGTAAACCCCGTTAGAAATAATGGTCCGCTGGAATTTCTAACGGGGTAAACGATGAATTAAAACATTTTTTTAAGAACACAACAGTTTCATCATTATTCAATGATAAGGGTTCCTTGTAAATGTCCAATTATGATCTTTACAATAAGTACACAAATGATTCTTCCGTAACACTCTCAAATTTTTTACTTGACATTTTGTTTTGTTGATGGTAATTAAATGACTGAAAAATTTCAGATATGTTTAAGCAAAATCAGCATGGCCTTTTTCCCCGGAGCTATTGAATTTTTTACTTGACATTTTGTTTTGTTGATGGTAATTAAATGACTGAAAAATTTCAGATATGTTTAAGCAAAATCAGCATGGCCTTTTTCCCCGGAGCTATTGGATTTTTTACTTGACATTTTGTTTTGTCGATGGTAATTAATTGAGCTAAAGATTTCAGATATATTTAAGTAAATAGTTTAAGCAAAATCAGCATGGCCTTTTTTCCCCGGACTCTCGAATTTTTTACTTGACATTTGGTTTTTCCGATGGTATTTAAACAAAAAATTAGGATATTGTTTATTTAGTTACGTTTTATTACAATTTGCCCCGAAGAATATGCGAGGCTATAACTGCAGAGGAAAAGAGAGAGTTTCGGGAGAAAACGAACTTTATATTTTAATATTTTAATTAAACCGGAGGGAGGTGGAGGAAAAAGGGTGCGCAGGAGGAAGGAAAGAGGAAGTCTGTTTTCTTCGGTTTTTCATTATCAGGCTATAAAATTTTAAAAACAATATCTTAATACCTTAAAAAGGAGGAGAAAAAGATGGCTTATACAGATTATTTTGACACTGTAGAAAAGATTTACATTGCTTACTATCAGAGGCCCGCAGACCCAAGTGGTTTAATCTACTGGGCAGCGAGGCTCGAAGGAAGTGGCGGGAATCTGAACGAGATTATTAATGCATTCGCTAACTCCGCAGAGTCCCAGACGCTTTATGGCCCCATTAACAGCAGCACTATCTCCGGCGTTGTGACCAGTATGTATGAAGCTCTGTTTGGCCGCGCCCCGGAAGCAGCGGGTCTCGCCTATTATGTGAATGGGTTTAACGCCGGAACATTTACAGCGGGCACCATCGCGTTAAACATCCTTAACGGCGCGACGGGGTTAGACGCCGAAGCCGTCGACAACAAGTTAGCCGCAGCCATGGAATTCACAGAGATAATTGACCCTGGGCTTGACGGCAGGGACCTTCAGGCAACCTACTCTGGCGATGCAGACGCGGCAGCCGGCCGTGCATATCTTGCCGGTGTTACCTGGCTTCCGACCACCATCCCAACCCAGGGTGAAGCAACGACTTTCATACGGGACGATATTGCTAATCCCGGCGATCCGATTCTCATCGCCGGCGTGACCCGGACGCTCACACCCAATGTGGATAGCATCGACCTCTCCAGCAGCCTCTCCGTGGACACGGTAAGCGGCATCGTCGATCCTTTGGGCACGTCGACTTTCTCGATCGGTGACTTCATTAAGGGCAATGATCTCACCAAACTGAACTTGTATGTCGCAAGTACCGGCGACGCTGCTTTCGCCACGGTGAGTGATGTTGACCAGGTGAATTTTGTCGGCGATGCTAATTGGAATGATGTCAACGCCGTCGGCTGGTCCAACATCGGTTCCGTCAACCTGGCAGGAGGGACTCTCGACGTGTGGGTGGATAACCTCCAAACAGGTGTTAACCTGTCCGTCGGCACGAAAGCGAGTGGGTCCCTTTCGGCCAGTTACACCAACGATATTTATACCTGGATGTATGCCGACAGCGGCAGCTCCATCAGCTACATCAATGACGAAGTGGTCGGCGTGGCCGATGCTGGCGGTACGGCCTCCTTCAGTATTGAGGCCTGGCATCACGGCTCGTGGGCTAACGGCGTGCCAGTGACGGTCGGGAACGTCTCCCTGACCGGTCCGAACCACAACTGGAGCTATTTCGGCGTCTTCCAGGAAGCTGATAAAGGCGCCGATATCAACGTGGGCGACGTCACGATCACCGGCGCCAAATACGTCGAGCTGGAAGTATATAACACCGACCACACCAAGGCTTCCGATGCGGTGAACACCACGGTGGGGAATATCACCGTGGCGGTCAACAAAAGTGGTTATTTGTATGATCTCACTATCGAAAACACCGGCGCGAACCACGTCGGCAATCTGACCGTGGGCAACATCTCGGCCACCCTTGGCGTCAACGCGGACGGCACCGCGTATTTCGAGAACTATGCCTACAACGCCGCCTCCGCCGATAGCGTGACCGTGGGGACAACGACGATCGGAAACGTCGACCTCGTTCTCGGCCAGAGCGCTTCATTCGATACTTTCACTGTATCGGCGGAAGCTTGGGCGGGTGGCGTGGGGAACGCCACAGTGGGCGACATGAAAATCGGCAACATCAGCGCGACCCTGGGACTTAGTGCGTATCTGGACATCTCTATTTCCAACTATGCATATGTAAACAGCGGGGCTCTGGCGAGCGTGGGTAAATTCACACTCGGCAACATGGCGTTTGACGTCGGGAACGACGCCACTCTTTACGTTTCGGTGAGTGACACCGCCTGGAACTCATCAGGGCCAGGGGCCAAGGTCGGCGATGTGACGATCGGCAATCAGACATATAACCTGGGCGTCGACAGTTATGCTTCGATCGAGTTCAGCTACGAGGCCGGCGGCGCCAACCCCGCCATGGTATCCATCGGCGACGTGAAAATGGGGGATTTCACCGCGACGGTCAACGATGGCGGCGAATTGTACGGCTATCCGATTTATGAATATGCAGAAGGTAATGTGGGGAACATCACCATGGGCAACCTTAATGTGCAGGTGGGCGTGTCGGCGAGTGCCACCCTGTATAACGATATCTACGCATACAGTGGTGGGAGTATCGCAAGCTTCAGCGCCGGCAGCGTGAGCCTCGTCGCAGGTCAGAGCGGCTATATCTGGGTTTCCGACTACCTGTACGTCTCCGATGGGAATATCGGCAATGTCACTGTCGGCAATGTTTCCCTGAATGCCGGCAAGTATGCCTATGTCGGTTATGAGTTGGATCTCTACCCGTATGGCGAAATCGGCAACGTCACCATCGGCAACGTGTCCGTCTCCGCCGCCCAGAGCGGCTACGCGGACTTCTCTGCCTATGCCGACGCGACGGACGATGTGGGCAACATCACCGTCGGGAACGTGAGCGTCGTGGCAAGCGGCAAGTCTGCGGATGCCTACTTCACTTTGACGGCTGAGGCCAGCGGCCAAGACATCGGCACGATCACCTTTGGCAACGTCTCGATGAACGTCAACGGTGAAAATGCCTACGGCGAACTGTGGGTTTCTGCCTCTAGCGCCCACGACATTGGCACGATGACCTTTGGCAACTTCGACCTCAGCGTAGGCAACGCCGCCACAAAGCTCGGCTCATACCTCGAAGTTGATATCACCAGTACCACTGGCGACGTCGCGCTCGGCAACATCACCCTCAATGGCGCGAGCGTGCGCGGTGCGACCGACACCACGATGAAGTACACGGCCGACTTCTCCGTCGATGCGGGCGGCAACGCGACCGTGGGTAACATTCTGGTGAAGGGTGGCGACGGTGCGTCAGACAACCTCATGCGATTTGGGTCGGATGCGGCGGTTGACCTCAACAGGGATGGGGATACGCTTGACCTGAATGAAACTGGCACCAGCTGGTTTCACCTCGTCGGCGCCACAAAAACCATCGGCAACGTGGACTACAGCGGCTACACCGGCAAATCCACAGTGACCAACCTGATCGACGTGTCCGGGTTCAAGGGCGCTGCCACAATCATCGGCTCTGCCCAGAAGGACTACATCATCGACAACAAGGGTACGAACGCCATCACCGGTGGTGCTGGAGCGGACACCTTCAAGTTCCTTGACACCAATACCGGCAAGACGCTGGCGACGGTCGATACGATCACAGACTTCAATAACGCTGGCGGCGACAAGATCAATATTACGCCTGCTGTTAACGTAGGTAACTACGCAGAACAAACTGGTCTCACCGACTTTACTGCCTTCCTGGCCGCTGCGAACGCTGCCGATAAGGTAGCGTTTGTGGGCCAAGTGGGCAGCGACTGTTTCGCGGCGATCGATTACAATGTGGATAACACGGTTGACTACGTGATCAAACTCGCCAGCATCAACATCAACCAGATCGACGTCGCATCATTTGTTGTCTAAACCTTGAACGCTTTACCGAGAGGGGTCCATATTCGCGTGGACCCCTCTTTTTATTTGGACGGAAGGAACACCATGGAGGAAAGCCAGACCCTGATCAGAAAATCCATCGAACTTGAAAAGGCCCAGCGCTACACGGATGCGCTGAAACTCATCGATGAAGCGCGCCGGAAAGACCCTTCGAACCGCCCCTTGGCAATCCGCCAGGCGCAGTTGCTGGAGACGACCAAACAGTTCCCGCAGGCGCTGTTCCTGTACCGTCAGCTCATCCAGGGCCCACCCCAATCCTCGGAGCCCAAACTGCTGCTCGGTCTGGGGCGCTGTCTGCTGGTGTCCGCTCAATACGAGCAGGCAGCCAACTTATTCATCCAGCTGCGGGAAAAGCTGCCCAATGACCCCGGTGTGCTGACCGGCCTGGCCGGCTGTCGCCGGCACAAGGGCGCGCTCAACGAGGCCGAGAAGCTCACGCGCCAGGCGCTGGAAGCCAATCCCGACTTCAAGCCTGCCATTCACGAGCTCGCCGAGATCCAGCTTGCCAGCAAGGAGTACGACCTTGCGGTTGGGACCCTGGAGCGTAACATCCTGCGAGAGGACCTTTACGGCGATTCTCTTGACCTCTGGCTCAGTACCTTAAAGCGCCTCAAGCGCGACCGCTACACCCAGGAAAAACTCGAGGCCATGGTCAAGAAATACCCGAAGAAGGTCGAATTCATTTTTGGTCTGGGCGTGCTGGCCCACCGCGCCGGCGAGATCAGCATCGCGAGGCCCGCGCTGAAAAAAGCCGACCAGCTCAGCCCCGGCAACTATCGCATCCTGTACGAATGGGGTGTGATGGAACGCACCTCGGGCAACGCGGACCTTTCGCAGGAGTTGATCGGCCGGTCGCTGGCGCTCAACCCGGAACAGCCCGCAGCACTGCGCACCTATGGAGTCGAGCACAAGTATGCCTACGGCGACCCGGAATTCACCCGGCTCAACTTCGCCGCTGCGCGCCTCGCCGACGTACCGGCCATCGATCAGGTGCACCTGCACTACGCCCTGGGCAAGGCCTACGAGGACGTGAACGAACTCGACACCACCTTCCGGCATTATGCCATCGCCGGGGAAAAAAAGCGCAAGCTGGAACCCTACAGCGAGCGGGACAGCGCACGGATGTTCCACCTCTTGCCGCAACTGGTGAATGCCAATACCGTGGCCGAGGGCCACCAGCCGGGCTGCATGAGCGAACTGCCCGTATTCATCCTGGGCATGCCGCGCTCGGGCACCTCGCTGCTGGAGCAGATCTTGTCCTCGCATCCGGATGTGTTCGGCGGGGGAGAACTGAAGTATTTGACCGGTGTGCTCGACAACATCCGCGTCGGTCCCCACCGGGTGATCCTGAACGACGCCGAGCCGGTGTTCGACCCGGAAGAGGACGCTCCGTGGGAAGTGCGGGGCCAGCGCTACGTGGACAGGCTGGAACGGCTGGCGGACCGTCCCTGCAAGCGCATTGTGGACAAGATGCCTGGCAATTTTACCCTGGTCGGCCTCATCCACGCCGTGCTGCCCAAGGCGCGTATCATTCACAGCCGGCGTGACCCCGTGGAAACCTGTTTATCGAACTACCGCATCAACTTCGGCGAGGGGCAGCTATGGTCGTACAACCTGCGCGAGATGGGCCGCTACTACAAGCGCTACTGGGATCTCATGAAACACTGGCGCGAGCAGTTCCCCGGCGTGATGTACGAGGTATGCTACGAAGATAATGTCGCCGATGTGGAAGGTCAGGCGCATAAGCTGATCGACTACCTGGGGCTCCCCTGGAACGACGCCTGCCTGGAATTCTACAACACCGATCGTCCGGTAAGGACGGCCAGCGCCACGCAGGTGAGGAAGCCCATCTACACTACGTCCGTCAACCGGTGGAAGAAGTATGAAAAGTATCTGCAGCCCCTGCTGCAAGAATTAGGCGACATCCCCGAGCAGTACGAAAAGATGCTGGAGGCAGGTCGGAAGTGAACCCCGTTAGAAATTCCAGCGGGGCATTAAACCCGGCTGCAGAGCAGCGGGGCATTATTTCTAACGGGGTCAACCGCAGGCCGGCGGGCGGAATGGTTTGTGCTGCGCTCTGGCTTGCGGTAGCTTTTGTGGCGGTATCGCCATGGTTTGCAATTGCGGAGGTGCAGTACCACGCGGTGCTTCCGGCAGCAACCGATGCCGGAATCAAAGAATCCTTTACACCGCACAGAGTCTATTTCGATCCTGCCTCGGCCCGACGCAACCAGCTTCTCGTCTTCCTGCCGGGAACGGCCGGCCGTAACGACGGCTCTCCGCGCGCCTTCAGTGTGACCGCGGCGGAGCTTGGCTATCACGTCATCGACCTTTCGTACCCGAATTCAATTTCGGCCACAATATGCTGGCGACAATCTGACCCTGCCTGTTTCGAGAACTTTCGGCGTGAGATCATCGAAGGCCTCGACACCTCGCCTCTGATCGGGGTCGGACGCCCCGACAGCATCGAGAATCGCCTGGAAAAAGTCCTGCGGATGCTGAATGTACGGGAGCCTGAGCGGGGTTGGGGACAATTCCTCGATCCGGCAGGCGGCGTGGCCTGGGAGAAGGTTGCTCTGGCCGGGCAGTCGCAGGGCGGCGGTCATGCGGCGCTCATTGCGCGCGATCACAGGGTGGCGCGCGTGCTGTTGTTTGGCGCGCCTAAAGACTATAACCCGAACCTGCACAAGCCGGCGCCGTGGTACCGGCCGGGGCGTACCCCGGAGGAGCGCTTTTTCGCCTTCGTCCACACACGCGATCGGCAGGGGTGCGACTTCCCGCAGCAGCTCGAGATCTATCGAGTCATGGGCATGGCAGCCGAACCCAAGAGCGTCGATGGCGCGGCGCCGCCCTATGGGAACGCGCATGTCCTGTTGACAAGCTATCCAGGCCGGCCGATTTCCTCACGGGAGGCGCATGTGATCGGGATTTCGAACCAGGTGCGCGATGCCTCGGGCGTTCCGCTCTTCAAGCCTGTCTGGACTTATATGCTCACTGCCGGCGAGTAAGATAATGTCAAAAGTTGTATGAAAAGTCGGTCTGGAACATACCGGAAGAGAAAAGAAACCCTCCCCCCCAAGAGACTGTGTCGCAATGGGGGGAATGCGGTGTTTGTCATTCTGAACGAAGTGAAGAATCTCAGAGAATCAATAGGTTACAAAATAGAGATTCTTCGGCTATCGCCTCAGAATGACATTACGACACAGTCACCAAGGGGAAAGGGAAAAGTGAGGGGACAGAAAGGACTGCAATATGCGCATCCAGGGATCCTATGATGACATGCAGGATCGCATCCTGCTCAGGCTGCGGGATGTGCCATCCGGAGAAACAGCGGTTTGGCTGACGCGGCGACAGTGGTTAGGCATCGCCTTAGCCTGTCATCGGGCACGCTCAATCATCACCCAGCAGGGCGGGTACCCGGTTCGCTCTGCCAGGAATTCGGCTCCGGCGGACAAGGAGCAGATGGGCAGGTACGGGGCGGACAGGGCGGAAGCCCTTAAGTCTCCCTTAGTCTCCACTGTGAAATTGCGGCGCATCCCTTTCGGCCTGCGCATCGAGATTGGAACGGAAGGATCGGTGCCGCTTGCCCTGACTCTGAAAGGGGAGGACCTTTTCTCCTTTATCGGACTGGTCGAAGACCTGGCGGCCAAGGCGAAATGGGACTTGCCGGCTGCGGTATCGCGAATGGGCAAATCCGCCACGCCCAAGAAGCAGTTGTTGCACTGAGTAGTAGATCGATTCCAAATTAACATATCAAGACATTTGTAGCCGCACCCTTCAGGGTGCGCTATTTTCGCAGGCTTTAGCCTGCGTTACGAATACGAATATTTCGATATGTTACGCAACCTGAAGGTTGCGGCTACTGCCTTACCCTTTGACGCTAAACGATACGGGCTTCGTAACCCTAACCGTGACCTATTGACCATTTCATTGTTTGAGCGTGTCACTCCCGTCATGAGGGATAATGATGCCCCCCAGCTTCAACCTGTCGAGGATGCAGTCAACACTGTCTCTCACGCTTTGCAAATCCGATTCGAGAAGTATTTCCGGATTTTGCGGCGCTTCATAGGGAGAAGAGACTCCCGTAAAGTCCTTGATCTCCCCGGTCATCGCTTTTTGATATAACCCGTTTGGGTCACGTCTTTTACACACTTCCAGATCGCATTTGACGTAGACTTCGAAAAAACGCCCTTCGGGAATCAGTGACCGGACAAACGACCTATCCTTTTCAAGGGGAGAGATAAAGGTACAGATGACGATGTGCCCGGATTCAAAAAAGAGTTTTGCCACCTCTCCTGCTCTCCGGATGTTTTCCGATCTGTCTTCGTCAGAAAACCCCAGATCACCACACAGGCCCTGCCTGATATTATCTCCGTCGAGAAGCATCGTATGATAACCTTTTTCAAACAACTCTCTTTCAAGATCTCGTGCGATGGTCGATTTCCCCGATCCCGAGTATCCCGTAAGCCACAAAACCACCCCTTTGTGGCCATGTCGCTCTTCTCTTCTTTCCCGTGGGATATTCCAGCCTCTCCAGGTGGTGTGGGGCGATTTTCTTCGCTTGACAATTTCAACTTCCGCACTTTCAACAAGTTCGTCTATCTTCCGGACAGAACCTCTTATCATCCCCGCGGCAACGGTATTATTTGTTAATGGATCGATTAAGATAAAACTCCCGGTTCCATGATTCGCTTTGTAGGGATCGAAAAAGATCGGTGACGCCGTCCTTATTTCCACCCTGCCGATCTCGTTGAGGAGAAATGTCTCGACACCACGTTCCCTGTGCAGGGTATTCACGTCGATTTTGTACAGGATCTTGGTAATAAAGGCCCGGACCGTTCTCGTCGTATGTTTGAGAATATACGGGGTGGTCTTTGACAGCCCCTGTTCATCCATCCAACAAATAATGGCTTCCAAATGATGGCCTACCTGTGGAAGATTATCTTTTCTGACAATCATATCGCCCCGGCTGATATCGATCTCATCCTGCAGGGTGAGGACCACCGATTGAGATGCAAAGGCCTCGGACAGCTCACCATCGTATGTAGAAATAGATTTCACCTTCGAAGATTTACCCGAAGGTAAAACGACAATCTCTTCTCCCGGACTGACCGTGCCTGAAGTGATTTGCCCCGCATAACCCCTGAAGTCGAGATGAGGGCGGACAACATATTGAACGGGAAACCGGAAATCAATCAGATTGCGATCGGCAGAAACATGCAGGTTCTCTAAATAATGAAGCAGGGCAGCTCCATCGTACCACGGCATCCGCGCACTTTTTTCGACAACATTATCCCCAATGAGAGCGGACACAGGAATAAAGATGACGTCGTGAATATCAAGTTTTTCAGAAAATTCCTTATATTGTTCAACAATGCCGCTATAGACCTCCTCAGAATAGTCAACGAGATCCATTTTGTTGACAGCAACGATCAAGTGAGGGATCTGCAGAAGGGAAACGATAAAGCCATGGCGTTTAGACTGTGTCAGTATGCCATTTCGGGCATCGATCAGGATGACGGCAAGCTCCGCGGTAGAAGCACCGGTAACCATATTACGCGTATATTGGATATGACCCGGGGTATCGGCAATAATGAATTTTCTCGCGGACGTTTCAAAATAGCGGTACGCGACATCGATGGTAATACCCTGTTCACGCTCGGCTGATAGCCCGTCGAGGAGCAGCGCCAGATCGACCTGGTCGAGACCCTTTCTTTTTGAAGTCGTCTCGACCGCAGCATACTGATCCTCATAGATCGACCTCGTTTCATAGAGGAGGCGACCGATCAACGTGGATTTTCCATCATCGACGCTACCGGTCGTTGTGAAGCGGAGAAGTGTTTTCTCTTTAGAAGTCATTAAAAATATCCCTCCTTTTTCTTCTGTTCCATGGAGGAATCGCTGGTAAGATCGATCACCCGGTTTTCACGTTCGGATTTCCTTGCCGCTTCGACTTCCCTGATGATATCGTCTATCGTCACTGCCGTTGACGCAATGGCCCCCGTGCAAGGGATACACCCCAGGCTCCGGAAACGGCACAGCGCCGTTTCAATTTCATCATTCATGGCGCTATGCTCGACTCCATCCTCAGCAAAAGAGCACGATGAAACAGGGATCAGTATGCCGTCCCGTTTTATGACCTCCCGGCGCAATGCAAAATAGATCGGCACAATAGGAATATTTTCCAGCTTTATGTAATGCCAGATATTCTGTTCCGTCCAGTTACTGAGAGGGAACACCCGCATGGAGTCACTTTCACCGAGCCTCGTATTGTACAGATTCCAGAGTTCGGGACGCTGATTTTTCGGATCCCACTGACCGAACTTGTCACGAAGTGAAAAGATCCGCTCCTTTGCCCGCGACTTCTCCTCTTCCCTTCTTGCACCGCCGAAAGCGACGTCAAACGCATGCTTTTTCAGTGCCTGGAGCAAAGCGCTGGTCTTGAGATAGCTGCAGCATTTGTCGACCCCCAGTTTTAAGGGGTGGCACCCCTGGGCAATCCATTCCTCGTTTCGTTCAACAATGAGCGTCGCTCCAATTTCCCTGCAGAACCTGTCACGGAATTCGTACATTTCCGGAAACTTATACCCTGTATCGATATGCATTAACGGAAATGGAAACTTCCTCGGGTAAAAGGCCTTCTGCGCCAGGCGGAGCATGACACTGGAATCTTTTCCCACCGAGTAGAGCATGACCGGATTTTTGAATTCGGCCACGACCTCTCTCATGATATGAATGGATTCTGATTCTAGTTGTTTAAGATAGGATAGGCTGTAAGATCTCATTTGAACCATCGCGATCACCTTATCGTATTGTCCCCTTCGACTCGCCGTTCGTCCTGATGTTGTCGAAGGATGAACGGCGGCTCAGGGCTGGATTCGTTTACGCCGAGCGTATAAAATCTCAAAAAGTTATCGTTGTCGAAGCTCGTATCGAGGCTTGTCTTTTGATGCTCGATGCTCGAGCTTCTTTTTTTACGAGCTTCCTGCTTCGATACCAGCGTCATCACCGTTAAACGATATCTCTTTGACGCTAATCCAAATGCCTGCCGGTAGGCAGGTGTGGCCAATTTGCCATGGCTAATTTATTTCAACATCGCGGTCTACGAGTTAAGGGTCTCGTAGGACGACATCAACTGATTTCGCCATTGATATAAGCCTGCGTTCTTTTGTCCTGTGGAGATCCGAAAAACGATTCTGCAGGACCATGCTCAACCAATTCGCCCATGTATAGAAAAATGACATAGTCTGCCAATCTCCGTGCCTGGCGAAGAATATGGGTTACCACAATGATGGTATACTTGGTCCTGAGCAGTTTGAATTGCTTTTCAACGAGCTTGGCCGATATGGGATCGAGGGCGGAAGTCGGTTCATCTGCAAGAATGACCTCCGGTTCGACTGCCAATGCCCTTGCCAAAGCGAGCCGTTGTTGCTGTCCAACGGAAAGCCGTGCTGCCGGCCCGTGCAATCGGTCTTTCACTTCATCCCAGAGGCCGGCAAGGCGAAGATAATATTCCACAAGACAGTCCATCTCGGAATTCTTCCGAGACGGGTCAACCTGAGGATGAAAACCGGGAAACGATTCCAGCATAGTGTTGTTTTTTTCAAGCAGCTCAATCTGGCGGAGAACTTGCTGCCCGTTCATCCTGTGAATTCTCGGGCCAAAAGCGATATTATCATAAATGGACATCGGTAGCGGATACGGCCTCTGTGAAAGAAAGCCCACCTTTTTCCTGAGGGCAAGGGTATCCGCTTCGGAATCATAGATGTTCAAGCCGTCGATCAGGATATTCCCCTCTATTTTGACATCCTCATGGAGGTCGAGCAAGCGGTTCATGCTTTTTAACAGGGTTGTTTTACCGCATCCCGAGGGACCGAGGATGGCAATGATCTGGCGATCGGGAATATCGACGGAGATATCTTGAAGTACTTTATGATCCCCGTAGGCAATGGTAAGATTGTTAAGGCTAATGTGTGACATTGGATCATTACCTTACGATATATCTTGAAGAACGCCACCCTAAGATTCTTGAAACGATATTTACCAATAGCACAATGAACAGCAAGATAAGCGCCGCAGCATAAGCCCTGTCTTGTACTTCAGGGATGGGTGTGGCAGATTGGAAGAATATCGCAAGGGGCAGAGAAGCCACCGGATCTAAGAGTGATCGGGGGATGTAGTCCGTATACCCCGCCGTAAAGAGAATGGATGCCGCATCGCCAATACCGCGTCCAAAGGCGAGCAAGACCGCCGTGATGACCCCCGGCATTGCCTGCCTCAAGACGACAGAAACCGTTGTTTCAATCTTTGTCGTACCGAGGGAGTAGGATATCTCCTTGAGCTCCAACGGAACCATTCTTATCACTTCTTCCATTGCCCTGATCATAATGGGAAGCATCAGAAGAGTTAAGACAATAATTCCCCCGAGCAAAGACGATCTCAGTCCGAAATACATCATGATAACAAAGCCGAAGGCTCCATACACGATAGATGGCATACCCCAGAGTATATCCAGAACAAGCCTGGTGCAATTGGCAGCGAAATGACCGGTGTACTCTCGCTGCATCGCAAAGGCGACGGGGAGGCTGATCATAATGGAAAGGAGCGAGGCGCCGAAGGCAAGATATAAAGACCCAACAATCGCATTGGCAATTCCTCCCTCTTTTCCTAAGTAGTATCCACCCTTGGGTGTTTCCAGGATCATGGACAGACTGAGGGCCGAGGCCCCCTTGATGACCACGATGCAAATGATACCGGCAAGGGCTGTTAGGACCAGTCCCAATGAGATGATCATCAACCCCTTAAACAGGGTTTCCTCTATCCTTCTCGCCCTCATTTAGGCTACCTTTCTTCCCATCCGTAAAAGGGTGAGATGGGCCATCATACTAAACCCCCCGACAACGATGAGCAGGATCAGGGCAGCCAGCAACAGTGCAGAATCATAAAGTGGTATGGACATCATCTCGCCATAATTATTGGCAATGAGAGCTGGCAGGGGATAGGCCGGGTCAAAAACCGATGCTGGAACCCGCGCCACATTTCCTACAACCATCAACACAGCGATCGTCTCGCCAAAGGCACGTGCAAACCCCAGAATGATGGCGGCAAAAATGCCTCGTCGCGCACTCTTTAAAATAACATGCCTGACCGCCTCCCACTTCGTCGTTCCCAGGGCAAGGGTGTTTTCACGGGCCTCAATGGGAATCATCCTGAGTACTTCAAGAGATAGAGAGATGATGAACGGGGTCACCATGACCGCAAGAATGATGCCACCGGCAAGAAGGCTATACCCTGTTGTCGGGTTACCCAGTCCATTTCCGACAGCCCGCACGAATGGCACAATCACGATGACGCCGCAGAGCCCATAAATGACGGACGGAATACCCGCCAGAATGTCAATGACGAAGCGGGCAAATTCCCTGAATCTGCTGTTTGCATACTCCGAGAGATAAATCGCACTCAACAGACATACGGGAATGGAGATCATCATCGCGATGGCGGTTACTTCCACGGTACTTATAATGAACGGATAAAACCCGAAGCGGCCTTGCAAAGGGTGCCAGTCAGAGGAAAGCAGGAGCTCGACCAGGGAAGTGCTCCTAAGTATCGGTCGCGCTTTGATGATCAGGACAATTGTTATAAGGACAGCAACGGCGTTTATGAAAATCAGGCTTAAACGAAATATCCTGCCAGTGAAATAATCCCTTACCTGTCTCCAACTCATTCCGGCCATGATTGCCATTATTCCCCGAGCTTCTGGAGAACCTCCTTAACCTGGGATTGAGAAAGTTTTATATATCCTACCTCCTCGATGTATTTCTGTCCATCCGTTAAGATCCACTTGACAAATTCTTTAACCGTCCCTTTGAACTCCCCTTTTGTGATCAGATACAAATCCCTTGCCGGCGGTGACGGATACGTTCCGGAAACAACTGCACGGATGGCTTTCTGCTTGGTACTTAAATCCTCTTGAGGATCGACCTTTCCATTTTCATTCACATCTATCGGTAAAACTTGAAGCCCCTTCACCGGAAGACCTGTTTTAGCATCGTAGGCATAGTTCAGATTATTGTAGCCCACACCGAGGGAATCCTTTCGTACGGCCTCTGCTATCCCGGGATCGCCATAAACACCCACGCCTTTGAGGTCTTCCTGGTGCTTCCCCAAATACGCGGCCCATGTTTCCGCTGCGCCGCAGGCATCAGAGCGGGTATAGACCTGGACACGATCACCGATGGAGCCACCCGTGAGCTCTCCCCAGGAGAGGGCCTTTCCCTCGATCCACAGCGCCCTGAACTGCTTTTTCGTGAGCCCTTTGGACATCACTTCCCGCAGGGCGGGGCTGTTGGCATTCATGACGGGGAAAACGGCGTCTTTCACTACCGGGACATACTGCGCCCCTCGTTGTGATTCCTCGCGTTTGATCTCCCGGGAGACCATGCCGATATCCACAAGGCCCGCGAGAGCATCCGCGACGCCTTTACCGGCGCCGCCCGCGGCCACATCGATCCGGCAGCCGGGGCGGGTTTTCGCGAATTCTTCGGCCCAGCGGCCCATCATGGGGTAGAGAGCCCAGGCCCCGGAGACCCGGATGGTTGTCTGTGTTCCGCTCTGTTTCTGGTCTCCTCCACCACCCGATCCGCAGGCGCAAAGGGAGAACAACAGGACAACTACGATTAGATTAAACAGCCTTTGACTAAACAATTGGCTCCTCACTTATCTTGACATTATAACATCACCCCCACCCCCTCCCTCCCCCCTTGAGGGGGAGGGAGGGGGTGGGGGGCATCCAAATTATAAGAAAAATAAGATGACCTGTCAAATCTATGTCCCCGATGTCCGTAAATTTATCGCAGCATTCTTAGACCCCTGTTTTTGCCTGTTCTTTGAATTGAAAAATGGGAGCAACTCTGCTAAAATAAGCCCACAGTGAATCAAAAAACAGATTGCAGACTCCAGAGCTCCGGGTTATGGGTTTGAGGCTGTTGTCTGCATTGCAGATACCCCACCTTAGAAACAAATAGAGGGAAGGGAGAGAAAAACATGACAATGGATTGGTCACACGGCTATGTGACGGATGTGCAGTATACAGCCGGGTTTTATCGGGAGACAACCCCTCAGTGGCTCAAATTTTTAACCGTTTTTTTCAATCAGCGCCAGTCTTATAAGGAGAATTTTAACTTCTGCGAACTCGGATGCGGACAGGGCATGAATCTGAATTTGATTGCCGCGGTTAATCCCTTCGACTCCTTTTATGGGGTAGACTTCAATCCCTCCCACATAGCGAATGCCCGCAAGGTTGCAGAAGAGGCAGGACTGACAAATGTAAAATTTTTTGAGGACGATTTTGTTGAGATGGCAAGCCATCCGCCTGAGCGGTGGCCACAATTCGACTACATCGTCCTCCACGGCATATACACCTGGGTGGACCGTGATGTCCAGAAGGCCATAATGAAGTTTATCGCCTCGAGATTAAAACCGGAAGGTATTGTCTATATCAGTTACAACGCCCTTCCAGGCTGGGCGGCTACAGGGCCAACTAGAAAAATATTATACGAATTTGCAAAAAGAACTCCTGGAAGAAGCGATGAGAAGTTCAGGGCTGCCATCGATTTTCTTGACCGGCTCAAAAAGGCAGGGACACTGTTTTTCAATGCCTATCCATCTGAGGGCGCAAGAATTGATAAGCTGAAAACTGAGAACATGAACTATCTGTCCCATGAATATCTACACGACTCCTGGAGTCTGCATTATCACATGGATGTTGCCGACGATCTCTCGTCAGCAAAGTGCGATTATATCGGCTCTGCTACCCTTGCCGACAATATTCATTCCACGCTCTCCGAGGCATCGAGACAGATCCTATCCTCCATCACGGACACCGGGTTCAGGGAGACGGTCCGCGACCTTATGGTTAATCAGTACTTCAGACGCGATGTCTTTGTAAAGGGCAGGAACCTCATGCTGCCACAAGAGCGTCTCCAGGCCATGCAGAACCTCAAGCTCTGCCTCATCGTCCCGAAAGAAGAGGTCAAGTTTGAGTTTAATGTGGGCTCCGCAAAGGTGACAGCCAAAGAGGAGATTTACAGGCCGATCGTCGAGGCACTGGCCGCCTCTCCATTGACGATTGCCGAACTCCATGGTCTGCCTGGACTAAAGCAGCGCCCGATAGGTTCTGTTATGGAGATGTGCCTGTTGCTAATCCACTCGGGCCAGGCCCACCTCATGTCTGATGGAGGAAAAGGCAAGGGTCATGATCCAGCCAGGAGGTTCAATCAGGCGGTTCTGAAGCGAGCCATCATGGGAGGCGCTAATAACGCCATACTTGCATCGCCGATTATTGGAAGCGGAGTAAGTCTCAATCCGGTGCAGATGATCGCAGCCCTTGTTGTCATGCAGCAGCCAACCATTCAATTTAATACATGGGTTAACGAGGTGTGGAAGATCATGGAGTCTCAGGGGAGGAAGTTTATTAAAGAGGGAAGGAACCTTGAGTCTGTGGAGGAAAACAAGAAGGAACTTTCCGATCGATTGAGAAACTTCGCTGACAGGAGACTTCCTATATTGAAAATGCTTAAGGTGATCTCTTAAGCTCGGATGGCCCTGATATCCGTGGTTTGTCGTCGGGGTTTTTTTAAACCCCAATTCCTCGCACACGTGAGATGGAAATCGTTATTAACACTATCCCTTTACTTGTCCCCCTCACCGGCGTTGGCCATTACATTCACAGCCTCCTGATCGAATTCCAGAGACTGAGGCCTGATTTTACGTATACTTTCTATTATGGTTATGGCTACTTCAGCAAAAAACTGAAGATGTATAAAGAGGGAGAGGTAGCGGGTCTTTACAGACTGAAGGAATGGGTTAAGAAAATTTCTGTTCTTTCAACCCAAGCGAGAAAATTAGAGCACAGACTGCCACAAATCAATTTTAAGAAATACGACATCTACTTTGAGCCGAATTTTACTCCTCTTGACATGAGATCAAAGAGGATCGTCACCACGGTTCATGATTTTTCATTTCATCTTCATCCGGAATGGCATCCGAGGGAAAGGATAGCATATCTTTCCAAGAACTTTTTTAAACGGATTGAGAAGGCGGACTTGATCATCACCGGGTCGAGATATATCGAGAGAGAGGCCCATGAGCTGTTAAATGGTAAGGATTTGAGAATCGTTACTATTTACTATGGTTACAATCATGCCCTGTTTCATGCACAGAAGAAGGCTGAAGAGAAAAAATCGAATTATATCCTATTTGTAGGTTCAATAGAACCAAGGAAAAATCTCCTTGGTCTCTTAAAGGCGTATCTGCTGTTGCCGGAGTACATGAAGAAGGAGTTTCAACTTCTGTTAATAGGATACAAGGGATGGGGGAATCAGGAGATTGTTGAATGGATGGATCAATTGAAGGGGAGAGTAAACTATTTAGGCTATTTAGGCGATGAAGAATTAGCTACCCTATACAGAGGGGCATCCTGTCTGGTCTTTCCTTCATTCTATGAGGGTTTTGGACTTCCCCCTCTTGAGGCGATGGCTTGTGGCTGTCCTGTGGTCGTTTCTGATGTGGCAAGCCTGCCGGAAGTTTGTGGAGATGCGGCGTATTATGTCAATCCTTATGATGTCGAGAGCATGGCGGAAGGGATGTATAAGGTGCTTACAGACGAAGACCTCAGGCGAAGTTTGACAGAAAAAGGGCTTGAAAGGGCCAAACTCTTTAGCTGGGAGAAGTGTGCAAAGGAGCACCTGAAGGTTTTTGAGGAAGTATTACTAAGGAGTCCATAATTGATTAGACATATTCTTCCGAGGAAAATCTCCCCTCCCTTCGGTGGGAGGGGATGAAGGGGAGGGGGGACCAGATTGCTTTTTGTCCACCCCTCTCCGAGCCAGAGGCTCTCTGAGCCGGCGGCCACCCTCACCCTCCCCCATCGACAGGGGGAGGGGATTAAAGTTGGGCAAATTTTAAATATGTCTGTTTAGTCTTCAGTGTCCATACAATTATGGACTGATTAGTAAGTAAAATAATAGGAGAAGAAATCAGATGAAGAGAGCCCTTATTACTGGCATCACAGGGCAGGATGGGAGTTATTTGGCGGAGTTTCTTCTTGAAAAAGGCTATGAGGTCCACGGAATCGTGAGACGCGCAGCCATTGAGGATCCCGAGCATCGCATGTCCAGGATTATGCATCTTCTGGATAGAGTGGTCATCCATCCAGGATCGGTGGAGAGTTACCCGAGCATCTTCAATGTGGTGAGGGAGGTGATGCCCGATGAGTGTTACCATCTCGCCGCACAGAGTTTTGTGGCTTACTCCTTTGAGGATGAGTTCTCAACGCTGATGACGAATATCAACGGGACCCATCACATCCTTTCAGCGATCAAACAGATCGCACCCTCCTGCCGGTTCTATTTTGCCGCCTCCAGCGAGATGTTTGGAAATGCGGAGGAATCGCCACAGAATGAGACTACCCCATTCAGGCCGAGATCTTCATATGGTATTTCAAAGCTGACCGGATACCATCTGGTGAGGAATTACAGGGAGGCCTATGGTCTTTTTGCGGTCAACGGGATCCTCTTCAATCACGAATCGCCGCGGAGGGGCTTTGAATTTGTGACAAGGAAGATCACTTCGCATGCGGCCAGGATCAAACTGGGATTGGCCAAAGAACTCCGCTTGGGAAACCTGGAGGCCCGAAGGGACTGGGGCCATGCGAAGGATTATATCAAAGTCATGTGGATGATGCTCCAGGCCGATTCGCCCGAGGATTACGTGATCGGGACCGGTGAGAGCCATTCGGTCAGGGAGTTTGTGGAGATTGCTTTTGATTATTTGGGATTGGATTACAGGGAATTTGTGGTCACAGATGAGAAGTTCTACAGACCCGCTGAAATTTACATTCTCGTGGCCGATCCATCCAAAGCCATGTCAACGCTGGGATGGGATTTCCGGTACCGATTGACCAATCTCGTTCAAGAGATGGTCGAAAACGATTTGAAGCTATTGAAAAGATAGGTTGCCGACCCGTGAGAGTGGCCATTATCCATGATTGGCTCACCGGTATGAGGGGGGGGGAGAGGTGTCTGGAGGTCTTCTGTGAAATATTCCCGGATGCTCACCTCTATACCCTCTTACACATCCCCCGATCGGTTTCATCCATCATCGAACAGATGCCCATCCAGACCTCCTTCGTTCAAAGGCTTCCTTTTTCAAAAAGGGGCTACAGGAGGTATCTCCCTTTATTCCCAATGGCTGTGGAGCATTTCAACCTGAAGGGATATGATCTCATTCTGAGCTGTAGTCATTGCGTGGCCAAAGGAATCATCCCCCCGCCGGATGCTCTCCATATCTCCTATCTGTTTACGCCCATGCGGTATGCATGGGATATGTATGGGGATTACTTCGGCGAGAAAAAGAGCAGAATGATCCCCTTTTTCATTCACTATCTGAGAATGTGGGATGTGACATCGAGCGAGCGGGTGGACCATTTTTTATGTATTTCAAAACATGTGGAGAATCGGGTCAAGAAGTTCTATCGAAGGGAGGGAGAAGTGATTCATCCTCCAGTGGATATCCGCCGATTTAGACTCCAGGATAAGAAAGAAGATTTTTTTCTTATTGTCTCTTCCTTTGTCCCTTATAAAAGGATCGACTTGGCCATCGAGGCCTTTAACCGACTCGGATTCCCCCTGAAGATTATTGGTTCTGGTTCTGAGGAGAAGAGGCTGCGATCGATGGCCAGATCAAATGTGGAGTTTTTGGGATGGCAACCAGACGAACGGGTTGCGGAGGGCTATTTGAAATGTCGGGCATTGATCTTCCCGGGCGAAGAGGATTTTGGGATCGTTCCTTTGGAGGCGATGGCCTCGGGGAAACCAGTGATTGCTTATGGCAGGGGAGGGGCATTGGAAACCATCGTTCCGTATGATCAACCCGATCCGGGAAGAGACAAAGCTTCAACTGGACTATTTTTTCGTGAGCAGAGTGTCGATTCACTCGTCAATGCTGTAGAGCAGTTTAGTAAGATCGAAAGGGAATTCGATCCAGTGGCGATCAGAAACCATGCCCTTCAGTGGGACAGGGAGATTTTCAAAGAGAAGATCAAAAAGAATATTTTTGAAAAGATGGAATCGAGATGCTAAAAAAACATGCCCAGTTTTTTAAGTCCCTATTTATCATTTCGGACTTGCTCATCCTCTCTTTTGCCTGGATCCTTTCCTACGCTTTAAGATTTTACACTGACCTGATTGAGCCACCCACATTAGGCGTTCCTCCTTCTTTGACTTATATCGAATTCTTAGTGCTTCTCTGGTTGATATGGGGATTGGTTTCGAGCAAAATTGGTTTATATCGACCTCGAAGGATAGAGCATTTCATTAAAGAATTTTGGGATATTACAAAAAGCCTCACCTTAACCTTTCTGATCTTGATCGCGATGATCTATCTTTTTAGGAGGTTCGAATTCTCACGGTTGGCATTCTTCTACTTCTGGGTGATGGGCCTTTTTGGTCTGAATCTGAGCAGATTTATTGCCAGAAAGATCCTGAAGATTCTTCGCAAACGAGGATATAACCAGCGGTTTGCTCTGATCGCAGGAGCAGGGGAACTTGGACAGAAGGTTTTGGAAAAAATTGAACTCTATCCGGAACTGGGAATACAGGTAACCGGGTTTTTGGCCCAAAAGATTGAAGAAGTTGGACAGAAGATTAAGAATGTTCCCATCGTTGGACTCTATGAAGACCTTGATAAGGTTCTGGCCGAAAATAGGATTGACATCTTTTTTATTGCCTTCCCCATCAACGAATATGACTGTTTTGAAAGCCTGATTAAGACACTCCAGGGCCATCTGTCAGATATTAAGGTGATACCGGGTTCCTATCAATACCTTGGCTTGAGAGGGGGGATGGACGAATTAGGTGACCTCCCGATTATGAGCCTCCAGAGTTCTCCTTTATACGGGTGGAATAGAGTGTCCAAGAGGACATTTGATCTTACATTAGGCACCCTGATATTGGCGATCGTATCTCCGATCATGTTCGTCATCGGTATTCTAGTTAAACTGACATCAAAAGGTCCGGTTCTATATAGACAAGTGCGGGTTGGAATGGATGGTCATCCTTTTCAGATGCTTAAATTCAGAACGATGAAAGTGGATGCTGAAAGGGAGACGGGCCCTGTTTGGGCGAAAGAAAACGACCCAAGAAGAACAAAGATTGGCGCCTTTTTAAGAAAAACCAGTCTTGATGAGCTTCCCCAACTGTTTAACGTGCTCAAGGGAGATATGAGTTTGGTAGGCCCTCGGCCAGAAAGACCCAATTTTGTGGAAGAATTTAAAAATAGAATTCCGCTCTATATGATTCGGCATAAAATCAAGGCGGGAGTAACGGGGTGGGCCCAGGTCAACGGATGGAGAGGGAATACCTCCATTGAGAAAAGAATCGAGCATGATCTCTATTACATTCAGAATTGGTCAATCGGTTTTGATGTGAAGATTTTATTTATGACTCTCTGGAGAGGTCTCTTCAGTAGGTCGGCTTATTAAGCAAGATTAATATCCAAAACAAGGGATTGCTTCGCGGAGTTTCTCCTGACGAATTAGTGAGATTCTTCCCCTTCGTTTCACTCAGGGTCAGAATGACAGAGGGGGAAGGGGTTGGATAAATATGACAGAGAATGAAAAAATTGATCTTGCGATACTCCTTTTAATTTCCCTTCTCCTCAGCATTTATCTTTTCTTTCAAACCTATGTCATCTCCCTGGACGGCGCATTCCAATATATCCCCATTGCCAAAGATTTTGCTTCAGGCCTTTTCAGAAAGGCCCTTAGCCATAATCAACAACCTCTATATCCTTTGATCGTTGCATCTGTTTCTCGATGTGTGTCTGATTTCGAGCTGGCCGGGAAATTGGTCTCCACTTTTTTCGGAATCCTGATCATATTTCCGGTTTATTTTTTGGGAAAAATGATATTCGATCAGAAAATTGCTTTTTTTTCGGCTTTTTTCTTGACCGTTCACCCTTATATTCGTAGGTTTTCAGCAGACGTTCTTAAAGAATCTACATACTTCTTCTTTCTTGCTACGGCATTATGGTTTGCCTGGAAGACAATCGAAAGTGAAAAGAGAGATCCCTATCTTTTTATTCCACTCTTCTCAGCCCTCGCTTATCTTGTCAGGCCAGATGGGTTTGAAGTCCTTTTGGTCATCTTCTTTTATGTCATTTTTGTCAAGAAATTCAGCATTCCAGGAAGAAAAAGGATGGTTATCCTCCTCCTACTCTTATCATCGTGTATCCTTTTCCTTCCTTATCTCATTCATTTGAAGGAAACGACTGGTGTATGGACTTTGAGTAGAGCAAAGACAATGGCTTGGTTTTTAGGTTTAGGAATGACAGAAGGTGAGGCTCCATTCATTAATAAGTTCCTGTTCAGCCTCAAGAGGTTGAACTTTGGGATCTTCTCCATATATCATCCTCTGTATATTTTCTTTGCAATGATTGGTTTGTGGAAGAGACGCTTTTCTCATTTTAAAATGGGGGAGGGTTTCCTTTTATCATTTTGCATCTTACATTATGCAGTTTTATTCTTATTCGTATTAAATATCACGGAGTGGGCTGGAGGGGAAACCATTAAGACTGATCAATTTAGCGGAAGACATGTGTTGCCTTTATTACTATTTTCAATCTATTGGGTCGGAGAGGGCATTGTCGCTACCTATCACTGGATTTATGACAAGATAGGATCTCACCGTTTACTTCCCCGAGGGAAAACAGGAAACGGGTCTATAATCGTATGGGGGATATTATTCCTCCTGGTGGTAGCGATCGTCCTTCCCAAAACCTTAAAACCTCAAAGATACGAGTGTTTGCCCGAGAAGTGGGCAGGGGTGTGGATTAAAAATCAATCCGGGAAAGGAATGACCATTTTCACCACTGTGCCACGTGTTGCCTACTATGCTGATGGAGAATATGGATATATCGATTTTGAAAAAGATAAGCTCGATGAGATAAGGGCTTCAATGGTAAAAAAGAGAGCTCTCTATTTGGCCATCCGGGGGAGAGAGATCATCGATTTTCCTGAAAATGCCGAACTCATCAAAAGAGATTTTGTTGAACTTATTCAATTTGAAGGGAAAGGGATGAAAAAGGTTATTGTTTATAAAATGGTTCGGTAGTTGGACATGGAGCCTCTTCGAATTTCCGTCATTGGTATCGATGGTTCGGGTAAAAGCACTACAACTTTAAGAGCAATTTATTCTCTCAGCCATTACCTTCCCATCTGCAGGACGGGAAGAAATCCCTTTTCTATCTGGAAAGGAGATATCTCTCACTGCCTTCCAAAGATGGCAAATTTTTTTGAAAATCTTTTTAGGACAGTTGATGCCACAAAGAAAAGGCAGTGGATAGGGCTGACAAGGCTTCTTTTCGTTTTCTTCCAGGGGTGGTTAGAACCCTACATGATCAAAAAATACCATCCTGAGTCGGTCATAGGTACTCGATGTATGATTATTGATTCGGCCATTTATAGCGATTTTTACTACCCATGGATTAGCCGGAGAATGGTGATCGAGAGTAAGTTGAGATTCGCCCAGCTTTACTCTCGACTTCCATTCCGAGATCTTTACTTCTTCCTGGACACTCCAGTTCAAACAGCCATGGAGCGAATCTACAAGAGGATCTCCGATGACCATCCCAAGATCACTTATGGAAGGGATTACTGGCTTCATCTTTATGAACATGAAGAGGGTCTTCGGTCATTGGATCAGAAATTCAGGGAAACCTTGCATGCAGCACAGACTAAAACGCCTTTTAAAGTTATTGAGATGATACAGCGAAACAGACTGAAGAAGAAGTTTCAAAATTAATTTCTGAATATTCAATGGATTTTTATCAAGGTCATCCGTTTGAGAAATGGATAAAGATATGAAAATGAGGCAGAAAATTACTTTGCCTTGAAGTGTTGGCTCGATTAGTTTTTCTTGTCTTTAGATAAAAAGTGCAAATAAAGGAGTTTACAAATAGATGGAATGTTGTCTCTATTAAAATGGATAGTGTGAGGCTGTCCCAAAATGATGGCATGAAACCTGCAGCGATTTATGATATAGAGAGTGCTGAAAGGAGGCAGTACGTGCCATTTAAGGAATATAGTCAAGATCAGATGTTTCTTTTCCCTCCTTCTCTTGACGATTTTCTTCCCAAGGATCATATGGCCCGAGTGATCAACGAGGTGGTCGATGAGCTTGATTTGAGGGAGCTTTACGACCGATATTCAGATTTAGGTTGTACGGCCTACCATCCTCAGTTGATGTTGAAGGTACTTTTTTATGGCTATGCGATGGGAGAGCGGAGTTCTCGGGTAATTGCTCATCGGTTGAGGAGTAAAAGATTTGCCAAGAGACGATAATTCTGATAGGGTTATTATGGATTTTTTGCCCAAAGATGAAACCGAGGCGGCATAGACTTATTTTAAGGGATAGCATGAGAACAAACCCGGTGAGAATTCCAAAAATAACGTGTCTATCTCAGGCCTTCTCGAAAGAAAAGCATTGGTGAAGATAGAGGTTGAGAAGTTTCCTCTCTATTTGAAGGAGATGGATTTTCAGTATACAATAGGCAGCAACGAATCTTTAACGTTTTAGTCCATTATGTTTGTGATCCGGAGACAGGACATTTTTGATTAGAAAAATCACAGATGGGAAAGACTGAGCGATGGAGAGTATCAATACCCGAATCATTTCTTTCCTGGTTGAAAAGGGTTTGATCCAGAAAGAGGATTTGGAGAAAATTTTCCCTCCAGATCAGCCGCCTAAGGAACTCTCCCTTAGAGAGCATCTTATCCATTCCGGAGTTCTCACCGAAAATCAATTTCTTTCAACCCTTGAAGAACTGTTTGGTGTCCCTTTCGCAACCAAGGACGATTTTCCTAAAGAACCTCTGCTCATCGACCACCTTCCGGCTCAATTTATGAAGGAGTCAAAATTTATCCCCGCCCGCTTAATCGACAATGAATTAACGGTCATCATGAGCAATCCGTTAGATTTTTATACGATTGACGCCATCCGGTTGGCGACAGACTATGAGATCCGACCTCTCATGGGAGAAGAGTCGGAGATTGTGTGGGCCATCGAACAATTCTACGGGACAGGCGTCACTTCCATGGAGAAAATCATTGAGGATATGGATGGCATCCCAGAGTATCAGGGAGAAGACGAAGAGAATGTTGACCATCTTCGGGATATGGCCTCTGAGGGACCTGTTATCAGACTGGTGAACCTTATCATTACGAGGGCCATCGAACTGAGGGCAAGCGACATCCACTTCGAACCCTTTGAAGAGCAGTTCAGGGTCCGGTATCGCATTGACGGGGTTCTTCACGATGTGGAATCTCCTCCCAAACGGCTTCAGGCTGCTATCGTTTCACGAGTTAAAATCATGGCAAAAATGAATATTGCGGAAAGGCGCCTCCCGCAGGATGGCCGGATCATGCTGCGGGTGAAAGGAAAAGAGATCGACTTCCGGGTCTCCTCGATTCCAACAATCCACGGAGAGAGTATTGTTCTCCGAATCTTGGACAAGAGCAGCATCGTGTTGGATATTGAAAAGTTAGGCTTCCCAGAAGATACGATGGAAGGGTTCAGGGAGCTGATTCAAAAACCCCATGGGATTATTCTCGTGACCGGACCCACGGGAAGCGGCAAAACGACCACGCTCTATTGTGCTTTGGGAAAGATCAATTCCCCCGACAAAAAGATTATTACCGTAGAGGACCCGGTGGAGTATCAACTACGAGGCATCAATCAGATTCAGGTGAAACCATCCATCGGACTTACCTTTGCTAATGCCTTGAGGTCCATTGTCCGGCAGGATCCTGATGTGATCCTCATTGGTGAGATCCGGGATGCAGAGACTGCTGAGATTGCCATCCACTCGGCATTGACCGGTCACCTTGTCCTGAGCACGCTGCATACGAATGATGCTCCAAGCGCTGTGACGCGGCTCATCGATATGGGGATGGAAGATTACCTTCTTTCTTCAACGATCATCGGCATCTTGGCACAGCGCCTGGTCAGAATTGCCTGCCCTGATTGTCGGGAACCTTATTCTCCCAATCCAATGATCCTGAAAGAGATGAAACTCGACAGTGGAGATCTTAAAAATCCAAATATCATTGAAGTCAGGGGTTGCGAAAGTTGTTCTCACACAGGATATTGGGGACGTTTGGGAATCTTTGAATTTCTGAAGGTCACGGATGATATCCAAAGGCTCATTTTGGGAAAGAAAGATTCCAACATCATCAAGGAAGCAGCTCGAAAAGATGGTATGAGGACGCTCAGGGAGGATGGTTGGCTGAAGGTCAAACAGGGGGTGACCACTGTTTCCGAAGTACTAAGGGTAACCCAGGAAGAAGAGATGGTATAAGCAAACAATGGCCGAATTTCTTTACAAAGCCACGACTGTTAGTGGACAAACAGTAGAAGGTTCCATGGATGGAAAGGACGAGGCGGGCGTCCTCGTGAGCCTTCATCAGCTCGGTTACATCCCCATACGTATTACTTCAGCTCGCGAAAGGGAGCAGGGGTTTCGTCTCTCCCTTCCTTTCCCCCAGCGCGTTGGGCTAAAAAACCTTCTCGTCTTTACCCAGGAACTCTCGACTCTTCTCTCGGCAGGCTTACCCATCGACCGGAGTCTTAGCATCTTAGGAGCCTTGACAGAGAATGGAAGGTTGAGAGAAGCGGTCAAAGACATCTTGAAGAAGATCGAGGGAGGAAGTTCTTTGGCAGAGGCATTGGGCCAATACCCTCACATCTTTCCAAAACTCTACATCAATATGGTCAAGGCGGGTGAGTCAGGAGGTTTTTTAGACACGATTCTGTCTCGATTGGCCCATTATCTTAAAAGCACGAAAGAGATCAAAGATTACCTGATCTCTGTCATGATCTATCCCCTCATCTTGACCATTGTGAGCGGCGTCTCCCTCATCATTCTGGTGACTTTTGTGATTCCCCGATTCGCAAGGATCTTTTCGGATATGGGGCAGGCCATTCCTCTGCCTACGCAGATCGTCCTCTCCCTCAGTCACGGCGTAAGGGGTTACTGGTGGGTGGGTTTGGGAATTGTGGCCATAATTTATTTCGGTCTTAAAAGCTACACCCGGCAGGAAGAGAGAAGGCTGAGATGGGATCGGTTTAAGTTGCGTTGGATCGCCGTTGGCGATCTCATCAAGAAAATTGAAGTTGCCCGGTTTGCGAGGACGCTGGGAACCTTGCTCCAGAGCGGTGTCCCCATCTTAGGAGCCCTCAATTTAGTAAAAGAGATTTCTCAGAACCAGGCCATTGCGAGATCGATTGGCTATGTCCACGATCAGTTAAGACAAGGCAAAGGGATCTCCAAGTCACTGGAAGAGACGGGCGTTTTCCCGCCTCTGGCCGTTCATATGATCGGAGTGGGAGAAGAAACCGGAAAGCTCGACGAAATGCTTTCTAAAGTTGCGGAGACTTACGAAGAGAATGTCCAGACATCGGTCAAACGGTTTGTTTCGTTGTTGGAGCCCCTGATCATCGTAATCATGGGAGGAGTTGTCTTTTTCATCGTCGTTTCTATTCTGTTAGCTATCTTCAGCATCAATGAGATTCCGTTCTAATCCCCTTTTCTGCCCTTTAAAGGGGGGCAGGAGGATTGTTCGAGGGAGGTGAGATGATAGAAGGAGTAAGGCGAAAAGACCGCGGATTTACGTTGATCGAGATTTTGATCGTAGTCATCATCATCGGGTTGTTAGCCTCGTTAGTCGGGCCAAAACTATTTAGCAAGCTAAGCGGCGCAAAACAAAAGTCAGCAAAGGCACAAATTGAACTCTTTGGCACTGCCCTGGATGCTCTTCGGCTCGACGTAGGAAGGTATCCTACCACCGAGGAAGGGTTGAAGTCCCTCCGAGAAAAGCCTTCTGGGATGGAAGGATGGCAAGGCCCATACCTTCCCAAGGAGATTCCCTCAGACTCCTGGGGAAAGCCTTATGTCTATAAGTGCCCGGGAGAACACGGTGAATACGATCTCGTCTCCTTCGGACTTGACGGCGTAGAAGGTGGCGAGGGAGAGAATCAGGATATTGTAAGCTGGAAGGATGTGGGGAAGTGAAAAACAGGGGTTTTACATTGATTGAGGTGATGGTTGTTCTGATCCTCATCAGCCTCTCCATGCTTCTTGTCACGCCTTCTCTCTCTCGTTTCTCGAAGACGGTAGAGTTGAAAGGGGCTGCCAAAAAGATTTCGGCCATCCTTCGATATTACCGGAGCGAGGCAGTGAATCAGGGAAGAGTCTATCAAGTTCTTTTCGATCCTGATCTGAGAGAGGTACGGGTCCAATCGATAGAGGAAAAAGACGAGGACGAGGGAGCAAAGGATAAATCCAGTCAGAAGAGGTACACGCTTCCTAAGGGAGTGGATATCAAGGAGGTGAAGGCGGATTCTCCTCAATACCCTTCGGATTACTCTGTAATTGAATTCTATCCGAATGGAGGGTCGAATGGAGGAACGATCCTCTTGGATAGCCAAGACCGGAAGGGATACCGGATCAAGGTTCATTTTCTAACGGGAATCGTGGAGATTGAGAAGGTTTAGACAGAGAAAAGAAATAATGTCAAATTTCGAGGTTCGAATGAAATTCAAAATCCAAATTACAAAATTTATCAAAAAGGAATCAACGGTTTGACGTTGTGCCATTTAAACATTCATTGGCATTTGCCTGCCACAGGCAGGGATTTTGACATTTGGATTTCATCAAATCGGACAAACGGTTGGGGTATATGTCTCAAAGAGGCCGGGGAAACGGAGCATTTGACAAGGGATTCACATTGATTGAAGTAGTTGTCGCCCTTGCCATTTTGGGAATTGCGTTGACCGTGATCATCGAACTTTTTGCAGGTGGCCTCCGTTTGGCGAGAACCTCTAAAGAATATACGAGGGCAGTTAGTTACGCTCATGCAAGAATGGAAGAGATAAATTCACAGACAGACATTGAAGAAGGGACTTCAGAGGGAGATTTCGACGATGTTTATCACTGGCGGGTTGCGATGAAGAAGGTGAATCTTCTTCCGGTAGAAAAACCTTGGGACGTTAAGCCTCCGGTCGAACTCTTCGAGGTCAGAGTCGAGGTCCTGTGGAAGTCGGGTCCGAAGGAGAGGTCTGCCCGAATCGAATCTTACAGGACCATTAAAATCAAGGATGATGAAAAGAAGAGCTAATTTTTTTCTGTTTCACAGTGGAATGAGCCAAGGCTTCACGTTGATTGAAGTCACCATCACGCTCACGATTCTTGCGTTCATTCTTCTTATCATCTTTGGAGCCTTCCGAATGGGCGTTTCAGCCTGGGAAAAGGGAGATTCCTTAAAGGATGAGTATCAGAAGGTCCGAATCACCTCACAACTGATCTCCCGCCAGTTCAAGTCGATTGTCCCTTATAGAGTGAAAACCCAGAAGGCCGAGGGGAATTATCTGGCGTTTGACGGAAAACCTGAGGCCTTGAAATTTGTTTCTGCCGTTTCAATCAAGGCAAGGCAGCCTGAAGGTTTTGTCTATGCCATCTATGAGTTCAAACAGGAGGGAAAGGAGGAGGGGCGTTTGGTTCTTTATGAGCAGAGGGCTCTCAACAAGGATCTCTTTGAAGAGCATCCAAAAGAAGAATCGGGGGTTTCTCTGTGTGAGGGAATTTCAAAAGTCAGGTTTGAATACTATAGGGAAGAAAATATGGAAAAGAACCAGCCAGAGGGCTGGGTGGAGGAGTGGAATGCCAAGGAGGAAAAAGAGCTGCCCAGGGCCATCCGAATGACGATGACCTGCAAGAATGAAAGAAATGAAGAACTTCCGATCACCCTCTTGGTATCCATTCCGGCTTGGAAACCTGAGGTCTTTGGTACATTCCCCACCGGATTAAGAGGCGGGGTTATTCAACAAAGATTTCAGCGATCGGGTTACTAAATGAATCTCAAATTCCAAATTCGAAATTCCACAATCCGCAATCGAAGGGGTGTGGCCTTAATCATGGTTTTATGGGTGATCACAATTCTTTCGGTCATTGTCCTGGAATTCTGCTTCGCCATGAGGACAGAAGTCAATATTACGAAAAACTTTAAGGAAGAAACGCAACTCTATGCGATGGCCGAAGGAGGCGTTCAACGTGCCATCGCCGAGTTGATCTTCAAACATGATCCAAGGATTCAACAGATGAGAAAGACATTGAAGAGCGAAGAGATTCCTCCGGAGAAAAAAGAGTGGGTTACCGATGGCAGGCTTTATTCCCTTTCTTCCGATCTGGGTGTCAATGAGCTCCGGATCATGGGCGAGGCTGGAAAGGTGAACATTAATGCTGTGTCGGAGAAAACGCTTCGAAACATCATAAAGCAATTGGGCTTGGAGGGGGAGACAAGGGACATCGTGGTGGATTCCATTCTGGACTGGAGGGACCCGGATGATTTCAAACGTCTCAATGGAGCGGAGAATGACTATTATCAATCCCTGAAAGAACCCTACAATTGTAAGAACGGCAATTTCGATTCGATTGAGGAACTTCTCCTCGTCCGAGGGGTCACCCCAGAACTCTATTATGGAAGGAAGAGGATCAAAAAGGGAGAGGAAAGGCCACAGGTTGACCGGGTTGGATTGAAAGATGTCTTCTCCATCTTTTCATCTGGTGAAAAAATCGATATTAATAGCGCCACCTTGCCCGTCTTGAGAGTCGTTTTACGCATTCCGGAAGAGGTTTCTCAAAGCCTGATAAAGGCCCGAGAGGAGAAAAGGTTCGAAAACCAAAATGATCTCCTCCAAAGGGTGCCTGAACTCGTTCCTTCCATCGGAGAGGTGAGCGGACTCATTACGTATCAGTCCATGATGCCTTATTATACGATTGAATCGAAAGGAAAAAGTAAAGACGGAACATCCTCTCGAGGCGTAAAAGTGATTGTCAAAGTAGATCCGCTGGATAAGAAAGGATATCGAATGATTCAATGGGTTGACGTGCTTATCTGATTCAATGTCTTTCAGCTCCCTGCTCCTCCTGGCAGATATCGCAAAGGGAGAGAAAGAGGGATTCTATCATAAGGAAATGGTTTGCAGAGATGAAAGTGGTAAAAGAATCGTTCGACCTATTCACCCATAGGTTAATCTCCGATTCAAGCTTTGGGATCGATTTTAGAAAAGGTTATCTCATCCTGACGTTACTGAAGAAGTCTTTAGGGAAGATTGCCCTGGCGGATTACAGGATTCATCCCATCTCGCCCGAAAGTCAAAAAGAAGAGCGAGAGACAGAGACGATCAGCCTGATCAATGCATTTATCTCCAAGAATCAGATCAATGAAGAAAAGGTCTCAGTGGCCATACCGAGGGACAAGGTGGTCGCTCGTTTCATCAGGCTTCCCATCGCCACAAAAGAAAATCTGAGAAAGGTGTTGGAATACGAGGCATCGAGATATACCCCTTTTGAAAATGGAGAGTTTTACTTCGATTACCATATCCTCAAGGAAGAGAAAGAGTGGCTCCATCTTTTTGCCCTTTTTGTGAAAAAGACGGAAGTGGACTATTATTTGGCCTTGTTAAAAAAGATTGGAATTCAACCCGTTTCAGTCCAAATCCCTTCCACGGCAGCTCTCAATCTTTTCCTTTACAACGAAGGAGCGAGAGAGAATGAAACCTCTGTCTTACTCAATGTGACAGAACCGTTCTTTGAGATGGATCTCCTCCAGGGGAAGGAGTGGAAAGAAAGCTTCCATCTTCCCTTACCCCGGGAGGAAAGAGCATCAAGAATCATGAATACTTTAAAGCGTTCATCTCAGGATGGCCATTCTTATTCAGAATCAACCTTCTTCGTGTACGGATTAGACGCTGATGAAACGACGCTCGCCAACCTTAAAGAAGCGGATCAGGTCAAAAGGGTTCTTCCTCCTCCTTTGAATCGTATCGAAGCAGGGCAGGGAGTATCGAAACCGTATCAAATTTATCCCTCTCTTGGCCTTCCTCTCAAGGGGCTGATTACGCCTCAATTGGACCTCAATCTTCTCCCCTTTGAGATGAGAAAAAAGGTGAGGCAAATCGGAAAACCACTTCTCGTCATCTTAGCCTCCATCGCATTGGCTCTCACGTTAACGTGGGGAGCAGGAGCGATGATCCGATACAGAAGCGAATTGAAATCGGTCAACGACGAGATCAAGAAGAAAAGGCCTGAAGTGGAGGCCATCGCGAAGCTGCAAAAGCAAAAGGACGAATGTTGTAAAGAGATCTCCGAATTAGAGAAAATCCGAGCAGGAGAAGTCAGCAAAACTGAGCTCTTAGAGGAGTTGACCAAAATCCTGCCTGATACGGTTTGGATCTGGAATTTTCGATATAGCGGGAAAGAGATTGAGATCAGTGGTTTTGCCGACTCGGCCTCCAATTTGATCCCCCTCATCGACAACTCTCCTCTTTTTGAGAAGGTTGAGTTCTTAGCTCCTGTAACCAAAGAAAGACTGATGAGGGGCAGTGAGACGAAAGAGTACGAGAGGTTCAAAATCAAAGCAAGAATTGAAGGGAGGTAGCTGGGATCTTGAAGCGATGGGAGTTTTTGAAAAATTTCAATTTGAATAATTTTAATTTGAAAAATTTTAAGATCTGGAAGATTTCGCAGAAAAAGGTCCTCTGGGTAATCACGGGGATTGCAATTTGCATTTTGATCTATGCCTTTGCTGTCGTCCCTCTCTTCGAAGCGGCGAAGAAAGCGGAAGAGGAGATTGCTCTGAAAAAGAGGACCATTTTGAAGTATAGAGACTATCTTCAAAACCGTAAGACGGTGGAAGAAGAACTCGACCGGACCTTGAAGCAGTATGAAGAAGCTCGCGAAAGACTCCTCCCTGGGGAAACCCCTCAAATTGGGTCGGCGAGTCTTCAGGAAATTGCGAAGGGGCTTTCGGAAAAGAACGGCATTGCCATCCGCAGTTTCAGAATGCTAGAGCCCAAAGAGATCGATTCTTATCGAAAGATCTCCATTCAGGTCGACTTCAACCCGATAAACAGCATATCCAGCCTGGGGCAATTTATTTATGATATTGAGCACAATCAAAAGGAATTGATGATTTCAGAGATGGACCTGCTTGTCTTTAACATCCGGATGCCCAATAACGTCCAGGGAAGCATGGTTATCTCCGGATTGATGAAGGCTGCCAAGTCCAAAGAGAAAGGGAGGCAAGGATAGTGTCACTGAGGTATGCGGTCTTAAGTCTGGTTGCTCTCTTCGCCATCTTTCTTCTGATTCTCAAGAATTACGAGACTTGGACTCGTCCCATCGAGACCGCCCCTGAAAGAAGCACGGGAAAGAAACAGGAGGCAAAGATCGAGAATCCACCGGCACTGCGCCCTCAGAAAGTCGCTGGGCCTGCTCAATCCTATGTTGCCATCGCCGGAAAGAATATTTTTAGTCCTGAAAGAAAAGATTTCCCCGTCCAATCTTCTGAAGCAAGAAAGCTCGTTCGACCTCAAATCATTCTATACGGCGTAACGATTAGTGAGGGGTACCAATTTGCTTCGATTGTCAACCCCGGTCGTTCCCTTCTTCGTGGAGAGAGGGAAACATTGAGCTTGAAGGTGGGAGACAAGGTTGGAGATTATAAGTTGGCAAAGATAATGTCTGACCGTATTACCTTGGAAGCAGAGGAGGATGCTTTTGAAGTTCTTCTTTACGATCCAAAGATGCCAAAGAAGAGGATGGATGTCAGAACAGAGACGAAACCTGCCGCAATCACGAGCGCCCAACCTGTTCCTGCTCCTAAGCCATCTACCCCGCTGGCAGGAAGTCCTGTCCCTGCATCACCACCAGCATCCATTGGGGCATCGAAGTCCACTTCTCCTACAGAGCAAGTAGCAACACCTCCCCTGACTATTCCAACGAGGCCGACTGTTCCTTCACCAGAAATGAGAAGGGGGGGAAGGCCTGTTTATGCACCATCACCTCCAGCACAAGATAAGGGAGGAAATTGAAAGGGGGAAACATAACCATATGGGGGGAAAGGCACATTTTTGGATGAAAATTTTTATTCTCTGTTTGGCATTCGGAATGATTAGCTATCCAGGATTGGAAACAGGCTTGAGAGCAGAACCAACCGGGCAGGTTTCTAGAGAGCAAGTCAACAACATCTTCGTTATTCAAAGGATGACTCCCGTTTTCGATGTGGTAGCCCAGGCTTCACCCTCTCAGCCTTCAACTCCTGCTCCATCTGAACCTCCAACAACATTGCAACCTCCGACTTCGACCCCGGTTCAACCCTCAGAGGTCCCAACGCCGAAACCTACTCCTCCTCTTCAGCTTCAACCTTCACCTACTCCTTCAACTCCGACTCCTCCCCCTTCCCCAAGTCCCCCCAGTCAACTACCTTCCCTGAGAAGACGCCTTGCACCTCAGCCGTCAACTTCGCCAAAGACTCAACCTCCAACTACAACAACGCAACCCGCTCCCACTCAGGGTCAGCCCACGCCGCCAACCCCAGCGCCAGTAGCGACTCCTCCTTCTCCCCCGGTAAGCCCGACTCCCCCCAGGATAGGTTCCGGAGTTGTATTCAATTTTGACAATGCTGATATTTATGAAGTCATCAGGGTGATGGCAGAAATATTGAAAATAAATTATATCGTCGATGCCAGAGTTAAAGGGGTCGTGAATATCCACACCTCAGGTCAAATATCCACTGAAGACACCTTCCCTATCTTCCAATCGATTTTAAGATTGAACGGAGCCACAGCTGTCAAGAAAGACGGCATTTATGAGATCGTGCCATTAAGTGACGCAAAGAAGTTACCTATTTCTCCCTCAGCAACTCGGGAACCTGGGAAACCACCATCTGAAGAAAAATATATTATTCAAATCGTTTCATTGAAATATATTCCCGTGGCAGAAGTTTCCAAGATGATCAAACCCTTCCTCTCGGATGGAGCGGATATCGTGGAGCATCCTCCCCATAATATCCTCATCATTGGCGACCTCGCCTCAAATGTGAAAAAGTCTGTGGACATCATCTCCCTTTTTGATCTCGATATTTTCACTGATCTGAGGGTTAGAATCTATCCCATCCTTAATGCTGATGTGAATGAGGTTGCCAAGGAGATGGAGCGAATCTTTACTTCCTTTGAAGTTTCCACAAAATCAGGTAGAGGAGTGGGTATCACCTTCACACCCGTTGTTAGGATAAACTCACTTTTGGTCGTCAGTTCCATTCCGAATATCTTTGAGAAGGTGGAGGGATGGCTTAAGGAGTTAGACAAAATACCCGTGGAAGGGACGAAATACAGCGTGTTCGTCTATTATGTCCAGAATGCCAAGGCCAAGGACCTGGCCGAGGTCTTAAAACAAATTTACGTGACAGCAAAAGAAAAGAAGGGAGAGTTCAAAGAAAAGGTGACGACCCCGGAATACCCAAAAGGGGTCAAACCCCCCCCAACTCCTTCTGCCACAACTCCTTCCAAGGAAGAAGGAGGAGCCGTGCCGGAAGGGGAGATTAATATCGTTGTGGATGAAGCAACTAATTCATTGGTGATCCGGGCCTTTGCCAGGGACTACAAGAGTATTCTCGAAACAGTTAAGAAACTTGATCTTTATCCGAAACAGGTATTGATCGAAGCCTTACTGGCGGAGATCACCCTCGATGATTCGAATAAGTTTGGAGTCGAATGGGCACGATTTTTCAAGGGCGGCCAGTTTGAACAGACATTTTCCCTTGGAACCACCCCTACGGGTGCTGGGGGTACGTCATTGAGCCTTGCCGATGCTGCAGCGGCGTTACCAGGAGCAGGAGTCTTTCGATATTCGATTGTAGAGGGAGCAAAGAGACTATCCGCGGCGATCAGCTTGGCAGCCACGGATAACCGTTTGAAAGTGATCTCCTCCCCCCACCTTATTGCCTCGAATAATAAAGAAGCCAAAATACAAGTTGGATCATCACAACCTATTCTTACATCCACGTATGCCTATGGATCGAGCACAACAACACCAGGCACCCTCCCCGCCACTTCGACGACAACCCCCGCAACAGGCCTTCTCGAAGGGACGATTGAGTACAAAGATATTGGTATCATAGTTACTATCACCCCCCGGATTAGTGATGGTGGTTTGATTACGCTGGAGCTGCAGATTGAGAAGAGCGATGTGAACGCAAAAGCTCTTCCTCTCGGAAATCTCTCCAATGTTCCGGTTTTTACAAAAAAGACAGCCAAAACAGTTCTCTCTGTATTAGAGGGGCAGACCATTGTCATAGGAGGACTGATCGAAGAATCAAAAAATGTGATCAAGTCAGGCATCCCTATTCTGAGCAAGATCCCAATTTTGGGTGCTCTTTTTGGATCCCAGGAATATACAACTACGAAGTCAGAGTTAGTCCTTCTTTTGACGCCCCATATTATCACTGATCACATTCAATCGAGGAGTGTTACGGAGGAGTTCAAAGAGAGAGTGGAAGGACTCAAAAAAGAGCTGGAAAAAGAGAGAATGAAGAGGGAGAAAAAATAGAAAAAGGCCGAGCCAAAAGTTGAAAGAAATGAAAAAATGCTAATGAAAACACTCTCCTTTAATCGGCGCCAGTTTTTATTCTTGTCAAGTCTTGGAGGTATTGCATTTTTATCAGGGCAATTTAACCTTTCTTTTGCCCAAGGAGGAAAGGTGGAGAAGATGGCTTATACGGCCAAGGATTACAGCGGCCTCTTAGGAATGGAGGGATTCAGTGAAACCTTACTAAAAAACCATTTCACACTCTACCAAGGTTATGTAACCAATACCAATAAATTGTTGGAAACTCTTAGTCAGATGCTCAAAGAGGGAAAAGTTGGCACGCCTGAATTTTCTGAATTGAAGCGGAGATTGGGATGGGAATTCAATGGGATGAGGCTTCATGAGTATTACTTCGAAAATCTCGGTGGCAAAGGAGGTTTAGAAAAGACAGGGAAGTGTTTCAAAAAAATCTCTGAAGCGTTTGGAAGTTTTGAAGTC